>Ga0214471_10000298_pt1 | contig 44553 bp, 33 predicted proteins | sample RVTome_5_FD_207665 | JGI IMG/M metagenome (GOLD analysis project Ga0214471, IMG submission 207665) | Soil microbial communities from uranium-contaminated site in the Upper Colorado River Basin, Wyoming, United States - RVT142D155 | ecosystem: Environmental > Terrestrial > Soil > Contaminated >... | reverse complement strand
GCGTGCCTTTGTCCTGATCATGACCGACCTTCTCGACGAGTCCGCGGCAAGGCCCTTGGCCGACGCGATGCCGATGTTGGCCAGGCACCACGCCGTGGCGGTGGCGTCAGTGGCCGATCCTACGGTGCAGGCAGCCTTGCTTCTGGCCGAGGAGACAACGGCGGGGGTCCTTCGCCAGTCTGTTGCGGTGGACGTGATCGAAGCCCGTGAGCGGGTGGCGGCGCTACTGGCGGGATTGGGAGTGCGGGTGATAGAGGCTCCACCTGAGCGGCTGTCGGCGGCGTGCGTTTCCGCCTACCTGACCGCCAAACGACGCGCCCGTCTCTGAGGCAGCCACCCCCGCCAGAGGTAAAGACCCCAGAACAGGCCACCGAGAATGAGGCCGATGATCGTGGTCGACACCGGGCCGAGACCGACCCGGCTCACGTAGCCCTCCACCAGGCCGGCCAGGACCAGCCAGGGTGCCGTGGCCGCGGCGATGGTCAACGCCGGCACCGCCTCGGCGGCGAGAGCTGCCCGGCGAGTCATGGTTCCCGGGCGCAGCATCGCTCGGGCCATCGAGAGCCCGGCCCCTGCCCCAACCACGATGCAGGTCAATTCGAGCACTCCATGGCCAACCACTGCCGCCACCAAGAGCCCACCATTGCCCGAGGCAAGAGCCAGACCGGAGACACCGCCGAGCAACACTCCGTTATAGGCCACGAGGAATGCGGTCCCAAGCCCGAACGTGATCCCGAGGGCGAACGCAGCCAGTGAGACCCGGATGTTGTTGACGAGCACATAGGTGGAGAAGCCGGCCAGGCCGAGCGGGCCCAGACCCTGCTCGGTGCTCTCCGCTTCCGCCACCCAGAGAAAGTCGGGAGGGAGGAGCTCGGCCATTGTTTCGGGATCGGCCACGCCCCACCAACCGGAGAGGACCGCGGGGACGAGGAGGAGAAGACCGGCCAGTGCCAGGGGACGGGACCTCTGGAACAGGAGGAGCCAGTAGCGGTCGGCAAACAGATCGATCAGGTTGGCGCGACGGGTGGCCCGCTCGTAGACCAGGCCGCGTCCCTGGCGGACCATTCCTTCCAGTCTCTGCACCAGGGGATCATCGGGAAAACGACGCCGCGCCATGGCCAGATCGGCTGCAGTCGCCCGGTAGAGTCCAGCCAATTCGCGCAGCTCTCCTGGTGCGAGCCGCTCGGGTCGTCGTCCTGCCGCTGTCAGAAGCTCGTCGAAACGGTCCCAACTCTCTTCTCGCTCGTCCAGATAGCGGGTTAGCTTCATAGGGTGGTTTTCGAAGACCGTCTCAGAATCGATACCCCCGAGGGGGTCGAGCTGGAATTGACGCTAGCTGGGCTCGGGTCCCGGGTCGGGGCGGCAGCCATCGACGGAGTGATCCTCGCCATCGCGACGATCGTGGTGCTGATCGCGGTGGTGATGATTGGCTCGGCGAGCGTGTCCGAGGACATGTCCAGCCTGGTCATCGGGTTCGGCGCATTGCTGGTGTTCGTGATTCTCTTCGGCTATTACCTGCTGTTCGAGACATTGAACTCGGGCAGGACCCCGGGTAAGTCGGCCCTCGGCATCCGGGTGATCAAGGCCGACGGAACCCCGCTCGGATTCGGTGCCGTGGCAATAAGGACGTTGCTCAGGATGGTCGATTCCCTCCCCGCCTTCTATGCGACCGGAATCGTCAGCATCCTCGCTACTCCACGAAATCAAAGAGTTGGCGATCTCGCCGCGGGCACCGTGGTGATCCGTGACCGCGCTCCCGGTACCCTCCTGGCCACAGCCGGGTTGATCGGCACCGAGGATCTAGCCCGGTTGCCGAGATGGGACACATCGGCCCTCCACGACGAGGACGTCGCATTGCTACGCCGATTCGCCGAGAGACGGAATGCCTTGACCGGGCAGAGTCGTTCGGACCTGGCCGACGTGATCGCGGACCGGCTGCGAGCCAAGGTGGTCGGAGCGGATGCGCCCGACGACAACGAGGCGTTCCTCCTCAGACTGCTTTCGGAGAAGATGCACCGCGAGCGATGACCCTAGGCCTGGATCTCCCAGATGCGGGCGGTCCACAGGTAACGGCTGCCTCGTTCGGTGAGCTCGATCACCCGGTCGCGTATGAGACGTATCACTGCCGGCTGCTCGGCCAACGCAGAGGGCAGCGGGATGGGGCGTTCGCTGAGCATCTTGATCGAACCGAAGACAGATCGGGCCTTGTCCATGATCGACGTCTCGTCCTGGAGCGAGCCGGTCGGCAACAACAGCCTTCCCCCTTTGCGAAGCAGTCTCTTCGCCTCGTCCAGCATTCGCATAGGCAGCTCCGCCCCGGTGGGCCCACCCGCCAGCCCTGAGGGGAACCACCCGGACACGGTGGCCAGGTCATCGGGGATCCCGGAGACGTCGCCGATAACGACATCGGCGAACTCTCCCTCGGGAAGCGCATCGAACATGTCGCTCTGAAAGAACTCGACTCGGTCGGCGACACCCTGGGCGGTGGCGTTGGCGGTGGCCACCTCGACTGTGCCTTCCGCCGCATCGACGCCATAGACCTTTCCGGCACCGAGTTTGGCGGCGACGATCGAGAGGACCCCTGAGCCGCAGCCGGCGTCGATCACGACCGATCGGTCCTCGATATCCAACGCATCGGCAAGGAGCGTTGAGATCGTCGAAGGTCGGAAGGTATGAGGTCCAAGTTTCAACTCGAAAGGACCACAGCGTCCCTTCCAGACAACGGTGTCGGATTCCATAGGAGGACTATACGAACCCACGACTCCTGGACAAAAGTCTGGATCCTGGGTGGCTCAACCGAGGGTCTCCTGGACGACCCCGATCGTGACTCGATTCATCATTCCAAGATGGCTGATTTGGAGGGCAACCACGTTCAGACCCGCCTGTTTCAGCTCGAGGGGGACGTCACGGTTGTTGCGACAGGCGGAACGTCGGTAGACGCGTTCGATATTGCGATCCTGACGCCGGGCGATCCAACCGGCCGACGACCGGCCATGCTCCAGGAGCAGAATGCGCCCTCCGGGTTTGGTGACCCGGACCATCTCCGTGAAAGCCGCCCGATGATCGGGAAAGGTGCATGAGGACAGCGCAGAGATCACGGTATCGAAGCTGTGATCGGCAAACGGCATCTCTTGGGCGTCCCCCACCATCAGTCTGACCTCCATCCGCATCTGTCGTGCCCTGCGCTGGGCCTGGTTCACCATCTCCGGCGACAGGTCGAATGCCGTCACGGATCGACATTGCTCCACGTGCTCGAAGTTCTCCCCCGTGCCACACGCGACGTCCAATACGTCACCCGTGGCGCTCGAGAAGTGCTTCTTTCGCAGCCTGTTGACCATCAGCAGTGCGTCGACCATCCCCAGCAGACGCCAATTCCCGGCCATCCCGTCGTAGAGCACGCGCACGTCCCCGGTGGTCAAAAGCCGCATCATGGGTCGCATGCCGGCATCCCGACCGGTCTCCTCTGGTTCTGCCTCTGGTTGGAGTTGCACTGTAAGCGCAGTGATGGTGATTTGCATACACCGTAAGTTCCGCAACCCGCCGTTGCCGAACCCGCTGACTTACGATGCAGTGATGCCCCCGACTGAGACCCGTCTCCCGCTGAACCGTGAGAGGATCATCGACGCCGCGGTCACATACGCCGATGACAACGGGGTCGAGGAGTTGTCGATGCGAAAGCTCGGTGCCGAACTCGGGGTCGAAGCCATGTCGCTCTACAACCACGTCGAGAACAAGGACGACATTTTCGATGGCATGATCGATCGGGTCTTTGCATCCGTGCCGCTTCCCGCAATCGATGCCGAATGGACAACAGCGATCCGAGAAACCGTGTTGAAGGCCATGGATCAGTTCACCGCTCACCCCTGGATGGTGAATCTCCTGATGCAGCGTGGCAACTACGGCAACTCTTCGTTGCTTTTCATGGATCGTGCCCTCGGGCTCCTGCGGAACGCCGGCTTCAGCGACGAGGACACCCACCATGCATGGCAGATGCTGGCCAGTCACACCATGGGCTACGCCTTCCAGATGGTCTCCGGGGGTCCCAAGGACAAGGACTGGGAAGGAATCGAGGGGCAGCTCGCCGATCTGGCCGAGGACTATCCCAACGTTGCTCGGCTCGCCCCCTACCTGGGTGACTGTGAGTTTGCCGGCGAGTTCGCCTTCGGGCTCGAGATCATCATCGACGGTCTCAACGCACGATTACATTGACTCGAATGGGTGGACGCGGAGACGACACGTTGAGTAAAGAAGAACCGAGCAGGTTTCGCGCCATTCCCAGTGTCGCCGCCATCGCGCTGCTCGTCACCACGCCATTGGCCGTGTTCCTCTACGTGATGGGCTTGGTCGTGTCGGAGAACATCATCTACCCCGCGGCGGCCCTGGCCACGGCGGCACTCACTGCCCTGGCCGCCGGCTGGGCCGCGAACAGCGTCACCCACGACGAGACACGCACCGACCTCGCAACCGTTGTGATCCGCAACCTGGTGTTGGGCGTGCTCCCGGCCGGGGCAGCGGCATTTCTTGCGGCGAGCTTGGATCGGAGCGTGTGGCTCATCGCTCTCACCCTCGTCTATTGCAGTGCCACCGCCAGCGTTCTCGCCTTCCGTCATCGGAGCGGCGAGGCCACGGCAGTTCAGGATGGCAAGCTCACCGTCAATTGGCTGGTGGGGACCGTGGTCGGCGTCGGCGTGATCATCTTCGTGGCGTCCCTGTTCGGTCTCACCGGAGCCTGATCGCCGACGTAGAAGAAACGGTTGGTGACGTGAGAACGACGGGAAGACCCCGGACGCGAAGAACCCCGAGGGAGTGCTGGCCGAAGCCCTCACCCTCTCGGGATTCTCGACCCGTCTGACACTCCAACCCCGAAAGGCTGGTCTCCCAGATGGGTTCCAAAGTGACCTCTCGGTCGCTTCGATTCCGGTCCGGGGTTGCCCCCGATCCGGCTACGCCACCATAGGATCGCTGCACCCGGCGGGCAAGTAGAAGGCCTGATTTGTTTTCGCGATTTAGCCCCTATTCTCGCGAACCGCAGGAAGAGGCGGTTTGCCTATCCTGAGAGCACATGGCGGACAGAGACAGCGTGACCCAACTTGGCCGGCTCCTGGCGGCCGTGGCTCGGGCGCATCATGAAGCGACGGGTGGAGTGAACGAGCATTGGGCTGAGTGGTATGCCTCTCGACTCGTGGGCGAGATCGATTCCCACGTTGGCTTCAGTCCCAGCCTCGACCAGGTCAGAGAATGGCTGACCAGCGCCGACGAGAAGTACCGCGCCGAGGCATCCGAAGCGCGCTGGCCCTTCTACTACGCGGAGCTCATCCTCGACACGATCGGCGGGTCGACCGGCTAGATGTGTGCTGATTGCACGATCGGCGCCACCTCTTTGCCCAACAGCTCGATGGCGTGGAGGACCTGGTCGTGGGGCAGTGTGCCCACACTTATGTGAAGCATGAAGCGCTGGATCCCGAGGACCTCTCTGATGTGGAGGATCTTGGCGGCCACGGTCTCGACGTCACCGAGCACGAGTGACCCGCCCGGGCCTCGCATCATGTCGTATTGCGGTCGGGTCATAGGCCCCCAGCCCCGCTCCCGACCCAGTTGGGTCATGGCGACGGCGTAGGAGTTGTAGTACTCGTCGGCCGCCTGCTCGCTGCTGTCGGCGATATACCCATGAGCATGGACGGCCAGAGGCGCCGCTGCCGGGTCGTGGCCAAAGTCGACGAGTGTCGACCGGTGAAGATCGGCGAAGTCCGCGAATCGATCCGGATTGCCTCCGATGATGGCCAGAGCGACCGGCAGACCGCGGGTGGCGGCTCGAACGATCGAGGTCGGGCTACCACCTACACCGACCCAAATCGGCAACGGGTCTTGCTCGGGGCGGGGATAGATCGACTGGTCATGAAGGGCGGGGCGATGCTTGCCCGACCAAGTGACCCGCTCTTGGTCCCGGATCGCAAGGAGCAGATCGAGTTTCTCGCTGAACAACTCGTCGTAATCGGAGAGTGAGTATCCAAAAAGTGGAAACGACTCGATGAACGAGCCCCGCCCCACCAGCAGCTCGGCCCGACCCGACGAGACCAGGTCGAGGGTGGCGAAATCCTGGAAGGTCCGAACCGGGTCGGCGGAGCTGAGAATGATCACCGCCGGGGTGAGACGGATGCGCTCGGTCCTGCCCGCAGCGGCAGCCAGCACTACCGCTGGCGCGGAAGAGGCGAAGTCAGGTCGGTGGTGCTCACCCACTCCGTACACCGCGAGACCGACGCGCTCGGCCAGCACGACCTCCTCGAGCACCTGGCGAAGCCGCTCCCCGTGGCTGATCGTCTCCCCGGTCTTGGGGTCGCGGTAGGTCTCGGCGAAGGTGGTGATTCCCAGTTCCATGTGCCGGCCATTGTGGTCAACCAGAAGCTATGACCAAGCCGAAGGCCCTATCTCGCTTCTTGCACGCCCATGGGTCCTTCATCCGCCAGGTCGGTGCGGTTGCGTTTCAGCCAGGCTCGAACCCACCACAACTCGTCATCAGTGACACCGGCACCGGGTAGTGGCCTTCCTGCTCCGGGAAGATCCTCGAACTCTCCGGCAGCGATCGCCTCCTCGATCAGACGCTCGGCCAAAGACCAGGGGCGACTCGAGTGGTCTGACTCCATCCGGTCACGCTACCCACCCGGAATGAGTAGCACGCGCGTTGGATTGTGGACCTTCGACTCTGGGCGAGTCGGCCCGCGAACAGCGACGATGAGCTGACCGTCCGAGGAGCTTGTCATGGTCGATTCCGCTTCGAGTCCCACCCGCCGCCGGCCTCCGGTTGAAGGCGGGGGACCACTCACCTTCGGTCGAGGTGCGACAGCGGCGAAACGACGCGCCCGGACCAGAGCCGGCTACGTGGCCGCGATCACGGTCAACGCGATCCTGCTGGTCGTCGCCAACAATCTTCTCGGCTGGAGTCTGCTGCCATTTCTGACTGAGGATTTCGCACGGGTGTTGTGGCTGATCAACATCTCGTTGCTGGCAACGATCGCAGTGAATGCCGGCTACCTGGCGTATGACCGGGGGTGGTTCAAGTCGTTGTGCCAGATCGGATTGGGTGGGATCAGCATGGCAGTGGTGGTGCGGATGTACCGGGTGTTCCCGTTCGACTTCAGCCACTCCCAGTTCGACTGGACCTGGACAGCCCGCTTGGTGCTGGTCCTGGCCATGGTGGGAATAGGTATTGGAATCGTCGTGGAGCTGGTCAAGCTGGTCAGGGACCTGGCTCACATCTCGGGGACCGCGCCAGAATGATCCTCACCCATAGGAGGACCAACATGACAGAGAACAGCCAGAACCGACCCGAGGAGGGCCCCGACCGCAGTCGTTGGGTCGACGAGGTGCAAGAGGCGCTCGATCGGACCGGCGAGGCTATCCGAACCGCTTGGGAAGCCACCCGTGAAAGCCGAATGAGCGCTCTCGAGGCGGCTAAGCAGGCAGCCTCAGAGCTGTCCGACGTGATCGACCAGGGGATCGCCGCCGCGCGAGAGCGTTGGGCCGCCAGCGAATCGCCCGGTGGCGATCCCGCACCAGGGGACCAGACCGCAGACGAGATTTCTCGAGAAGCGAATCACGGCCACGAGCCGCCGGATCATTGAGTCAGCCCGGGGCCGGTGGATGACTCGATATCGGAAAGTCTGCGCACGCTTTCCACAATTCGGTCGCGGTCGTTGAAGATCACCAGCGGTCGATCGACTTCGGCCGAGTCGGCCGGGACACAGACCAGGGTGACTCCCTCGAGGGTAATCGGGACGGGTACCTCTCCCTCGTAGAGGACGAGCACCGTCAACCCCACGGGCTCGAGGTGAGTCGCTCCGATCACCGCCGCGCCGAGCAGGGTCTCGTCAGCGCCCACCCACTCGTCGACAGCCAGTATCGACCTGTGAGCTTCGGGGTGCTCGAGCATCAGCAGGGCCAGGACCAACTCGTCCCTGGCCTCGGGCACGGTCTCAATCGGTAGACGCTCTCGCAGCACCGGCCGTGCTTCCGCACCCCAGCCCCGGGCCAGGGCCCAGTAGGCGTGGCCACGGATCATGGAGGAAGGGTGGGTCGTGTGAGCCAGAGCGGGGCTCCAGCTCCCGGCCTCCCCGGCGTTGCCCGCGGCAACCAGAAGGTTGCGGCGAATGAACCGGCCTTGTCGGCGCGGGACATACCACCATGAGAAACTGTCCAGAAGCTCCTTGTCGTCGAGGGCGAGCATCTCGGCAAACATCAGACCCGTGGGCCGGTTCCCTGCTTCGGCAAGAGCCCGCGTGCCGGGCGGGCAGACGGTGAGACAGTCATCGCAGCCATAGATCCTTCGGCCGAGCAGAGGTCGGATCCACTGCGGGATGGAGCCCGGTGTCTGGAGCCATGTCGAGAGACAACGTCGTGCATCGAGACCGTGCTCGTCGAGAGCCTGGGTGGGACAGGCCGGAATGCACGCAACACAGGTCCCACATGAACGTTGCATTGGATCTGTGGTGGCCAGCGGGGCGTCTGTGACCACCGAGCCGAGCAGCATCCAGGGACCGTGTCCCGGGGCAAGCACCATGGTGTTCCTACCCGACCATCCCACTCCGGCGCGTACCGCCGCTGCCCGGTCCACCAGGCGGTTGTCGTCGATGAGAATCTCGGCCCGATACCCCTTCCGTCGGAGATGAGCAGCGAGGGCCTCGGCGACCTGTCGCACCGGCTGGTACTGATCGGAGGTGGCGAACCGGCCAACAAGTGGCCCGGTGATGTCAGGGGAGGCAGCAACGGCCAGATAATTCCATCCCACCACGACGAGCCGTTCCGCCCAAGGAAACGACGCTCTGATGTCGGTGGCGGATTCCGGGGCCCCATAGGTGAAACGAAGCGGCCCGGCCCGGCCCGAAGCCTTGTGGTTGTGGAGTGCCAGGAGCTCTCTCTGGAATCGATCGGCCCCCGCCACACCGAAGCCGGCGGCCCCGACACTCTCGGCCAAGACACGTAGCTCGGCCGTCAGTCTCTCGGACATCGCCCCAGTCTGCCAGCGGGCCAGAATCGGCCTCCAACCAGTGGCGAGTGGTCAGCCGAGATGAGACGAGGCTCCTTTCGCGCGGGTCTGTAGGCGGTTGGGTCTTCTGGCCCGTCGCCGAAGCCTCTCAACGCTCTCGTAGCGGCACGATGGCGTCGATCTCCACCAGGAATTCGGGTTGGGCCAACCCAGCGACCACCAGCAAGGTATTGGCCGGGGGTGGTGATGGGAAGAACGCTTCTCGGACCTTGCTCACCTGGCCGCGGTCCTCGATCCGGGTCAGATAGAGGGTGGTCCGGGCGACGTCCGCCATAGTGCCACCGGCCGACTCGATCACACGCTTCAGATTGGCCAGCACCTGGTGCGCCTGGGCCGCGGCATCGTCGCCACCCACTAGCTGGCCGTTCTCGTCGAGCGCCACCTGGCCGGCCACAAAGAGCAATCGTCCCGATGCAATGACGCCATGGGAGTAATGACCCGCGGGTGGGGCCGCCCCGGTCGCATCAACCACGGTACGTTCGAATCTGCCAGTCATATCGGACCTTCTCGGCTCGAGCCCGACCATACCGCATCGAGCCAATCACAGACGCGGGGATCAATAGGATCGGAGTCGGCACCGAACCAGGAGGTAATCATGCTGGGTTGGCTCGACGACATGACGAAGATCACACTGGACAACACCAACTTCCGGACAGTGGTGTTCACCGGCGGGCACACCCAGCTGACCCTGATGAGCCTCGCTCCCGGCGAGGAGATCGGGTGGGAGGCCCATGACCATCTGGATCAGTTTCTCCGCCTCGAGCAAGGATCTGCTCGAGTGGAGCTGGGCAAGACCGAGGATGGGGTCGACGAGACCCACGAGGTCGAAGACGACTGGGCGTTCATCGTGCCCGCCGGGGTGTGGCACAACGTGGTCAACATCGGAGAGGACGCCGTAAAGCTCTACTCGCTCTACTCGCCACCGGAGCATCCAGATGGAACTGTCCACGTGACCAAAGCGGAGGCCGACGCGGCCGAAGACCAGTAGTGCACCACTAGGGCCGGGCTCTCATCCCTACTCGGGCATGGGGCCTGGCGTCATTTGTCGTGGCGGTCTGTCGCGCACCATTGGCCACCGGGTTTAGGACACCCCAGGCAGACCTGAAACAAACCTGAGCGAGTTAGGCTCAGATCCGGAATAGGGTGCCCACCACCGGGGTTGTCTTGAAACCCGTATAGCCAAAGGAATCGGTCCGGATGCCTGAAACCGCTCAACTCACCCTTCCCGTCCTTCCCCTTCACAACGGCGTGGTCTTTCCCCACATGGTGGTCACGCTGCGCATCGAGACAGACGAGGGCAAGATTGCCCTCGCCGCCGCCCAGACCGACGGCCGACTCCTCTTGGTGCCCCGCCTCGATGGCCGATACGCCTCTGTTGGCACCATCGCCGAGATTCAACAGTCTGACGACAGCGACAACGTGGTGGTGTCCGGTGTGACCCGCGCCCGCGTGGGTGCCGGGTCGGTCGACGAGACCGGCGCCCTCTGGGTCGAGGCCGAGCCATACCCCGAAATCGACATGCTCGACGACGAATTCGACGCATTGGTAGCCGAGTATCGGGCGGTGGTGAGTGCCGTGCTCGAGAACCGTGGCTTGGCCGGGGTGGCCGAGCGTCTTCTCGCGGTGGACAACCCTTCCCAGCTCGCCGACTTCGCGGTGTACTCCCCCGACCTCAACCTGGAGCAGAAGATCGAGCTCCTCGAAGCACTCGATATCCGCCAGCGTCTCGGGATGCTCTTGGTTTGGATGCGCGAGGTTCTCGCCGACCTCGAGCTGCGCCGCAAGGTGCGGGACGACGCGACGGAACGGATCGAGAAGGGTCAGAAGGACTACATCCTCCGCCAGCAGCTCGACGCCATCCGAAAGGAGCTCGGCGAGGAAGGCGATGTCGCTTCCGAGTACCGGGCCAAGCTCGCCCAGCGGGAGCTGCCGGAGAAGGTCCACGAGGCGATCGAGCGTGAGATCGACCGGCTCGAGCGGATGAGTGAGCAATCCCCTGAGACTTCCTGGGTCCGGACCTGGCTCGACACGATGTTCGAACTGCCCTGGGGGACACTCTCCGAGGATCGACACGACCTCGATGAGGCTCGCGGGGTGCTCGACGCCGATCACACCGGGTTGAAGGATGTCAAGGAGCGGATCATCGAGCACCTGGCCGTGCGAAAGCTGCGTGCCGAGCGGGGTCTCAGTGACGAGGCCGACCGCAATGCTGGCGCGATCCTCTTGTTGGTAGGCCCACCTGGCGTCGGAAAGACTTCCTTGGGCGAGTCGGTGGCGAGGGCCCTCGGCCGCAAGTTCGTGAGAGTTGCCCTGGGTGGGGTGCGGGACGAGGCCGAAGTCCGAGGCCATCGTCGCACCTATGTTGGTGCTCGACCCGGCCGCATCGCCCGCGCCCTCACCGAAGCTCAGACCATGAACCCCGTCTTCTTGCTGGACGAGATGGACAAGGTTGGAAATGACTGGCGGGGCGACCCGTCCTCGGCGCTGCTCGAGGTGCTCGACCCGGCACAGAACCACACATTCCGCGACCACTATCTCGAAGTCGACCTGGATCTGTCCGACGTGCTGTTCATTGCCACCGCCAACGTGGTGGAGACCATTCCCGGCCCTCTCCTCGACCGAACAGAGCTGATAACGATCGACGGATATACCGATGCGGAAAAGGTCGATATCGCCCGAGACCACCTCCTGCCCCGCCAACTGCGCGGAGCCGGTCTGCAACCGGAAGAGCTGGAGGTGACCGAAACCGCTCTGGCCGCAATCGTCGACCGGTACACCCGGGAGGCCGGGGTGAGGAACCTGGAACGTGAGCTGAGCAAGCTGGCCCGAAAGGTAGCCACCGAGGTGGCCCGGGGCGGCGACGCCGTCGGCTCAGACCGGGACCCGGTCGTGGTCGACGAGCCAGCGGTCAGGGAGTATCTCGGCAAGCCCAAGGTGTGGAAGGACGAGGCGTCGGATCGCACCGACGTGCCGGGAGTGGCGACAGGTTTGGCGGTCACCGGTGCCGGTGGCGACGTGTTGTTCATCGAGGCCACCGCCATGGATGGGGAGCCGGGACTCACCTTGACCGGTCAGCTCGGCGATGTGATGAAAGAGTCGGCCCGAATCGCCCTCTCGTATGTCGAGGCGCACTCCGATGATCTGGGAATCGACCCGGCCGTCCTCACCCGGAGATATCACGTGCACGTCCCGGCAGGCGCCATCCCCAAAGATGGCCCCTCGGCCGGGGTGACCATGCTGACCGCCCTGGTGTCTCTGCTAACCGGTCGCAAGGTGAAGGGCACTGTCGGAATGACCGGGGAGATCACTCTTCAGGGAAAGGTGTTGCCCATTGGCGGGGTGAAACAGAAAGTGTTGGCCGCATACCGGGCGGGTCTGAAAGAGGTGATCGTGCCACGTAGAAACGAAGCCGATCTCGATGACGTCCCGGACAAGGTGCGGGAGGACATGACATTCCACATCGCCGACACCGTCAGCGACGTTCTGGACGCCGCACTGGGCGAGCCGGGGGATGACCGGTCAGAGCAGCCGGCGGCCTGACCGACCGCAGGAGCTACTCCTCGTCGAACTCGTCGTCGACCAACCCGTTGCCCGGCACCAGGTGCTTTCCCTCGACCCTCTCCACCGGACGGGCAAAACGGTCTCGCTCCACCTCACCGGCCAGATCGGCCACGAAGTGGACGCTGACATGCCCGCATGACTCGCAAACCACACGTTCAACGCCCGAGCTCTGAACGGAGACGGTGCTGCGATGGGCGCACTTGCCTTGCCGCCGAAGGCGACGCTGAACCCGCATTACAAATACCCTCCCAATTGATAACCACCCGTCGGACATTCTGCCCCAACCGCATTGGAATTCAATAGGCCACGTGGCCCAGCAGCGAACGAAGCACAGTTCCAGGTGGGAGCCGCTAGCCAACGGTTCGCAACGGCCCCATCCGCTCGTCGACAGGGCCAACACGTCGGCGGCCAACGCACCGCGTTCGGCGGCTCTCACGCTCTCCCTCAGCTGCGCCGAGCCGAGACGGGCCTGCCACCGGTAGCATCCCCGGCCGCGATTCTCCCGGAGGGTGTCTGGCGGTCTCCGAAAAGTATGACGTGATCGTTATGGGCGTGGGCGCGATGGGCAGCGCCGCGCTTTACCACCTCGCCGGCAGAGGACTTCGCGTGTTGGGGCTGGAGCAGTTCGACATTCCCCACGACAAAGGCTCTTCACACGGCGTGAACCGGATCTTTCGCTTGGCTTACTACGAGCACCCTTCATACGTCCCGCTGATGCGCCGGGCCCGCGATTTGTGGATCGAGCTGGAGACCACAGTCGATGAGAGGCTGGTCTATGTCACCGGATCGATCGACGCGGGAGCTCCGGACAGCGAGGTGTTCGCCGGCTCCCGGGAATCCTGCCTGATCCACGCGCTGGACCATGAGGTGTTGGACAGCGACCAGCTCACCCGACGTTTTCCCGGCTATCGCCTACCCGAGGACATGATGGCGCTGTTCCAACCCGAGGGAGGTTTCGTGCTCTCGGAGAGGGCCATCGAGGCACAGGTGAGGGTTGCCGTGGCCAACGGCGCCGACGTCGAGACCCGCCAACCGGTGAGGCAATGGCGCCCGACACCAGATGGGGCAGTGCAAGTCGAGACCGCTACGGCGAGTTACGAAGCCGGAAAGCTGATCATCACCGCCGGTGCCTGGGCCGGCGCGCTGGTTCCCGGGCTGGAGAGCCTGGCAATCCCGGAACGTCAGGTTCTGGGCTGGTTTCAGCCGATTCACGCTCAGCTCTTCACCCTCGACAGGTTCCCGGTGTTCAATCTCGCCGCCCCCGAGGGCCGCTATTACGGGTTCCCCGTGTTCGGTGTTCCCGGGTTCAAGATCGGCCGCTACCACCACCTCGACGAGGCCACCACACCAGAGACGATCGACCGTGACCTCCACGATCGGGACGAAGCGATCCTGCGGCTGGCCATCACGCGCTATTTCCCGGAGGCCGGCGGGCCGACCATGGCGTTGCGAACATGCATGTTCACCAACACGCCCGACGAGCACTTTCTGATCGACACCGTGCCCGATGAGCCTCAGGTTGTCTTCGCAGCCGGATTTTCGGGACACGGGTTCAAGTTCGCCTCGGCTGTCGGCGAGATCCTCGCCGACATGGCCCAAGAGGGCCACACCGATACCGACATCTCCATGTTCAGCCTCAGCCGTTTCACGTGAGTTCGAGATCGACCACAACTGCAGCGTGATCCGATCCCCGCACCGGCTCGACCCAAGCTGCGACTCCGCGGACCCCCGTACCCAGGACATGGTCGATCCGCAGCAGTCTTGGCCATCCCGGTCGCCAACCCCAGGTGGGCGCGGGCCGGCCCCCCGAGAGCTCCGCGGCCTGGAGGGCCAGATCCTCCCACCTTTCCGCCAGACGCCGATATGCCGGCCACCTCGGAGAGGCGTTGAGGTCGCCGGCAACGACCAGGGAGTCCTCACCAACCGTGTCGTCGACCCAGGAGGTCAATGCGTCCATCTGATCGGTGCGTCTCCGCACTGAGACCCACCAGGGAAAGTCGATCGCGTTGATCAGGTGAACGGTGGCAAGAAGCAGGCCGCGAGACCCGATCTCCACTCGCGCCCATCTCCCCGAACGCCAGGGCATCGACAACTCGCCGAATTCTGACTCGAATCGGGTGGCGAATCCCATCCCCCGATGGTCGAGTGACGGATGGAGATCATGGTGGTCATAGCGCGCAGCGATCACCTCGGCGGCGTCCGGCCCCAACTCTTGACTGGCGATGATGTGAGGTTGACAACGATCGAGAATCTCGGCGAGATGTCCGGCATCAGCCCTGCCGTTGAGCAGATTCCCCGTCATCAGCCGTACCGGCACGTCCATGGGCGGGCACGCTAACCGTGCCCCCGAGCCGCTCAGTCACCCGCCAGAAGATCGAGCAACTGTTCGCCGTAGGCGTCGAGCTTGGCGGGGCCGATCCCGGGGACGCCGAGCAGAGCGGCCTCGCTCGAGGGTCGGATCGAGGCGATCGCCTCCAGCGTCCTGTCGTTGAACACGACATAGGCGGGAACTCCTTGTGACCGCGCTTGCTCCAGACGCCACTTCTTCAGTCGCTCTACGACCTCGGGGTCAGACGGATCGCCTTCACCTGGGGCGAGACGCCCTGAGTCGTTCGCCCGGCGCACCTTCTCGCCCCAAGGCACCGCCACTGTGGCGCCGGTCTCGACCACCTTGACGAGGACACCTGTCACCAGGATCTCGTCAACCGTGCCCCGATAACCGCCGCTGAGCACGATCTCCTCGCCGATGGATACAGACACGGCGTCCGACGGCGAGCGCGCTGCCCGACGATCACTCCGAGCCGGGCGCGGTTCGGCCAGCATTGGGGCGCTTCCATCGATCTCGTTGAGAAACCGGGACGGTCGCTCTGCGTCAGCCAGGATCGTCACCGATCGCCGCCCCCGGGTGATGGCAACGTGGAACACCCTGCGTTCCTCTTCGGTGTCGTCGGACAGCTCGTGTGGCATGGACCCCCGGTCGGCCCCAAACACCAAGACATGGTTCCACTCGAGGCCCTTGACCCGATGCACTGTCGACAACGTCACGCCGTCGGGCGAACCGGGAGCACGCAGCCGCTCCCGAAGCCACGTCTCGAACTCCGATGGTGCCGGGCCGAGTGCCGCCACCCTGAGCAGTGCAGTCAGGTCGTCACCCTGAGCGGCGCGATCGGCCCGGGTACGTCCGGCGTCGAGTGCCGCCGCGGCGCGATCGAGCCCGATATGAGCAGCCAGCACTTCGACGAGATGAGCCGTGGAGTTGGTCGCCCTGGAGGCGATGAGTATGTCCTCGCAGAACTTGTTCCATCGGTCACTGCGACGACCCTCGAGGTCCCGGCCCAAGACGACCAGGTCATCCAATGAGAATGGGCCGCGACGACGTCCGATCATCTCCCCGAACAGCCTGGTGATCCCCCGACCAGGACGTCGGATTGCTTCGAAGAGGTCGTTGCGACTCATCGCTCCCGGTTCGACAGCAATCCGGATCCACGAGAGCGCCGCCCGAAGCAGGGTCCGTTCCAGGACGGCCATGGACAGTGGGCTGTGGAATCTGATGTCGTGCATGGAAAGGGCGACGTGAGCGGGGAGAAGACCGGAGTTCACCCGGGACAGGACGGCGATGTCTGCCGGCTCGACTCCCGCTTCGACCAGGACCCCGATGCGCTCGACCGCAACCACGCCCAGCTCGACACCGGGGGCCAGAACCACTTGCAGACCATCTGTCTCCGAGTCGGCCCGGATCGTCTTGGCAACTCGTCGTTGGTTGTAGCCGAGCAGATTGGCGGTGGACTCGACGACGTCCACGGGGCACCGGTAGTTGACCTCGAGAGCGTGGACTTCTGCCCCCGGGAACAGTTCCTCGAACTCGATGAGAAAGGCCGGGTCGGCGCCGGCATAACTGTAGATCACCTGGTCGTCGTCACCGACCCCGAACACGTTCATGCCGGGGGCGCTCACCAGCCGGATGAGCAACAGGTATGCCGGTGTCAAGTCCTGAAACTCATCAACCAACAGGTGCCGGCATTGAGATTGCCAGTGAGCTCGTAGGTCGGGATACCGGCACAGGGCTTCGATTGCCCCGTAAATCTGCTCGGCGTGATCCGCTTCGCCCTGATGCTCCAACACAGCCCGATAGCGGCTGAAGGTTTCCACGAAGCGCGGAACGTCATCACGCTCGGCCTCGACCTCTTCGGGATCGCGCAGCCCGATGCGCACTTCGTCGAGCGCCTCCAGATAGGGCCCGATCACATCGGTGTTGGCGCGAGGAGGGGCGGTTGCGATGGGCTCGAGCCTCCTTCGCTGCTCCCGGTCGTCGATCAACCTGAGGTGAGGCTTGACCATTCTCAGAATCTCCCAACCAAGCGAATGGATGGTCCGCACACTCAGGCCACTGTCAGTGGGAAGTCGTTCGACCATCTCGCGCGCCGCCCGTCGGTTGTAGGCAAGGGCGGTGATCAACTCTGGCTCGACCCCGCGATCCTCGATCAGGTGACGGGCCCGGGCGGTCAAGACACGGGTCTTGCCCGAACCGGCCGGGGCGATGACCCGGGCGGGGCCCACCAGATGTGACACGGCTTCGAGCTGGTCAGGGGCCAGATCGAAGGAGGGTGCCTTGAAACTCGGGATCGGGTCGGCGCGGCCCAGGTCGACTGTCTCGTGATGAATCACCATTCCCTCGATGTCGAGTGGCTGTCGAGGCCCACCATCGATCCACGCCGGCGTGCCCTCCGTTGTGACCACATCTGCCGGGGCACCGACGGTGACCGAGAGACGCGAGGCCGCCTTGTGTCCCCACCACCAGATCGGTGGTTGTGCTCTGGCGTCATAAGAGTTGTGCCAGACCGCCTTGATCAGCCGCTCACGGAGAAAGGTGAACCGCCCTCCCAATTCGTGAGGTGCAGCTTCTGTCGTCCCGGGCGTCGTCAGCTCCCCCGGTTCCACATCCAGCTCGTAAACGGTCGGGGTCCTGCGCACATACCGTCGCTGCAGGTCGGCGACTACCACGGCCAGACGCAATGGGTCGGACAGGAGCGCCACGTCGATCCGGATCCGATCAGCCCCCGCCCAAGCTGTCGGCGTGGGCGCTCCGGGACCCACCACCACGGAGCGACCGAGTTCGGAAGGGCCCGGTGCAGTCACACCCTGAGGTTACGAGGGAGTGGTGACGGTTTCGATCTAGTGTCCTGTCCGGTGGATTCGCTTGCTATTTCGGCGAGCAGTTGTTGTTCCTGGCAAGGACGCAGGACGCAGGCGCACTGTTCCGTTCGTCAAGGACGAGGACGCTGCCAGGAGGGACAAGGGCCGTTGAAATACGAGCACGATCTGCCCGACAGGGCACCAGCGCCGCACCGGGTTGCGACCGAGGGCCGGGATCAGGTCCGGACCGTGATGATCACCGCCCCGATCGAATAGGGCCATATCGCGCCCAAGGCGGCGCGATATGACGACATGGAGCCGGAGGTTGGGCTGGGAGGACCGGCTCCATGTCCGGTGTGAATACCCCCAGGTCAGCTCATGTCGCGAACCGATGCCAGCGCTGGGGCGGCGGTGATCAAGGCGCTGATCACGGCAAGGACGACAACGATGAGACGACGACGCATTTTGGACCTCCCTGAGCCCGACTGCAGTTTTCACTGTCGACTATGAGGGAGGACTGTCTCGCAGCTGTCTCAGTCGGAAGGGCGGATCAGCCCTGACCTTCCGTCACGACGCCTGTTTTCTCTGTCCTCTGCTGCTCACCATGTGACCCTCCTCCCGCAGCGCCGCCAGATCTCGCCGCACCGTGGAGTCGCTCACCTCCAGGGCGGCAGCCACCTGCTCGATTGCGGGCACGGCACCCCGATCGTCGGCCTCCGCCAACAGCCGAAGCAACCGATGACGTCTCCGGTCGATCGGCGAGACGAATCTGGCATCCTCGGGATGGTCGATCGTCCACACCACCCGACGGGTTTCGTCATCTCCGAGGGGGCGCCCGGTGGGAGCCTCGACCGCCGGTAGCCGAACCTCTACCGTCCGGGGCGCGATCAGAGTCGCCGCCGCAACGATCTCACGGTGCTCTGGCACCCTCACCATTGCTTCCGCCCGGTGCTCGGGCGACAACCCGGCCAGGGAGACCTCGAGCGAGCGGTGTGCCTCCGACAATGCCCGACGAGCCTCCTCTTCGTTCCCGGTTGCCCGAGCGGCGGCCGAGTGCCAGTGATAGACCAGATAGGGTCGCTCCACGCCTGGAGTGAGGTGCTCGACTGCCCGCCGAGTGAGGAGGTAGGCCTCTCCAGCGCGACCAATGGCGAGCAGAGTGGCGCCCCGGATCGCCATCAGCTCGACAGCCAGGTCGTCGAGCCCGACTTCTGCACACAGCCGATCCGCCCGATCCAGAGTGGCAAAGGCCGCCTCGTACTCTCCCAGAGCCAGGTGGAAACGGGCCAACGAGCGAAGATGCTGACCCTCGAGGGCCCGATCGCCGCTCCCAGCAAGGGCTTCGAGGCTCTCCTCCAACAACCCTCTCGCCTGGTCGGGTCGACCCCTGCGCATCGCTACACCGGCCTGAATCTCCATGCACTGGGCTTCACCGACCCGATCACCGATGTCCGCGAAGTGCTTCATCGCCCGCCCCGCATCGGCAAACGCCCGATCGTCGTCGCCGAGCAGGGTGTGCCTTGCCGAGGCAGCGTTGGCGAGCACCATCGCCTCGCCTCTCAGGTTGCCCAACTCGGCAAAGATCTCAGCGGCACGGTCGTATCCGGACAGAGAGTCGGCCACCCGGCCCAAGAGATGATGGAGATTGCTCAGGTTGACCAGGTTCACCCCCTCGCCGTGGCGGTATCCGATCCTGCGACACAGCTCGATGGCTCGCTGGTAGCCGACAACTGCCTGGTCCCGGTCTCCATCCTGACGCAGCGCACGGGCGTGGATCCCTGCCAGCTCCGCTTCGCCCCTCAGGTCGCCCAACTCGCGTATCAGTGCGAGAGCTTGATCGATTAGGGGCATCGCCTCCGCCGATCGCTGCACTTCGACCAGGGTGCTGCTCAGCTCGGTGAGGGCCTCGGCCCGCCGCCGCTGGTCCCCTGTCGCGGCCTCCACCGCCGCCTCGAGGTGAGGCACCGCATCCAACGGGCGCCCCGACCACCTGAGAGATGTGCCCAACGCGACGAGGGAAGCGGCCAGGGCGGCTTGGTCCCCCCGTTTTCGCTCGACGCGAACTGATCGTCGAGCCGCCTCTTCAGCCCCGGTGAAGTCACCACTGTGGGCCAGCAGCCATGCGCTTCGCCGTTCGATGTCGCCCATCCGCTCCGGGCTGCTCCCGGTGAGCGGGGCCATCTCCTCGATCACCTCGCGCTGTTCCGAGCGCCGTCCTAGGACGCTCAGCACCGCTTCGAGGTGCGCCAACACCTGAAACTGGTCTTCCGGTGGCCAGGCCGCCTTGGCTGCCGCCAGCCGGGCGGCCTGCAGGTGGGTGCGGGCCGTGGCGTAAGCATTGAGCTCCTCGGCGCGGAGACCTGCTTTCTGCAGATAGGAAGCGGCGCGCTCGTGGACCCCGCCCTCACGGAAGTGATGGCCGATCGCCTCGACGTCGTCGGGTGTGTTCTCGGCCAGTGTCTCGGCCAGTCGGCGGTGGAGTTGCCTTCTTCGCCCCCGTCCGATCCCCTCGTAGACCACCTGGCGCACCTGGTCGTGGGCCATGCGATAGCGGCCGTCGCCCTCGTCCCGAATGAGACCACGATGCAACAGCTCATCGACTGCGTCGACCACCGAGCGTCTGTGCAGGTCAGAGCCAATGGCCAGCAGGTCGATGTCAACCGGGTCTCCGCACACCGCCGCCACCTCGTAAACGGCTGATACGTTGTCGGCGAGCAGCGACATCCGCGAGTCGATGACCGACCGCACTCGGGGTGCCACCGGAATCGCCTGGACCGCCAATTGGTGTTCGAGCACTTCTGCGAGGTCTTCACCCGTCTCGAACAGTCCTTGGTCCCGGAGGGCTAGGAGGGTCTCGAGAGCGAAGAGAGCGTTACCCCCGGTTCGGCGGTGGAGCAATGAGGCAGCGGCCGGCTCCAGATGGCTCATCCCCAGGAACCGCTTGACCATGTCCCCCAGTTCGAAGACAGAGAGCGGGGAGAGCACGACTCGCCCCAGGCCGGCCGTGCGATCGAGGTCACGGAGGACGTCCCACACCTCAGGGTCGCCGCGAGCCTCTTCGCTTCGGTAGAGCAGTAGCAACAGGATCCGGGAGGCGGCCAGGCGCGGGCCGAGCTGGGTGAGGACGCCAAGAGTGTCCTCGTCCGCCCAATGCACGTCGTCGACGATCACCAGATGCGGTGCGATACGGCCCAGCGCTCCCAGGGTGTGCACCAGGGCCTCTTTCATGCGCGAGGATTCCTCCGCTGGTCGCAACGATGCGGAGATCGAAGCGGGGAGGACCTGTCTCCCGAGTGCCGGCGCCAGCCGCATGGCTTCGCTCAGCCACACCGGCGTCACCTGTTCGGACAGCTGCTCCGCGCGGAGTGGGCTCAGCGATTCGAGGACTTCGACCAGAGGGGCGAACGGCCGCAACGCACCCGAGGTGCAGCTCCCCCAACTCACTTCGAATCCGCGCCACTGTGCGTCTTCGGCTGCCTCGAGGGCTAGGCGGGTCTTCCCCACCCCAGGCTCGCCCTCGACCAGGACCACCCCGCCGGGCCCCGCCAATACACGCTCCAGATGGTCGACCATGCTGCGTCGCTCGTGCTCGCGTCCAACGAAAGGGGTGGTCGAGCGTCCGGCCACGGGCAATGCCCGATGCTCCCCGGGCAGGGGTCGGATCCCCGCGCCTCGATGTCGCACGATCTTCTCGTAGAGCTCGGACGTGGCTTCCGAAGGTTCGGCGCCCATCTCCTCGGCCAGGACCGAACGACACCGATCGAACTGCTGCACCGCATCGCTGATTCGCCCGAGCAGGAAGCACAGCCGCATCACTTCCTGATGGGCTTCCTCGGAGAGAGGGTCGTAATGGGTGAGACGGCGGGCGTAGCCCAGTGCCTCCTCGTAGGCCCCGTTGGCCTTGGTCACGTCGACGAGTCGACTGAGAGCGACCAGGTATCGCTGGCGATAATGGTCCTGGTCGACCACCACCCAATCGTCGAAGAAACCGGCCAGCAGGTCGCCTCGATAGAGGTCGACACAAGATCGCAAGGCGGCAGCGTCGAGATCGGCTGCAGCTACTGCCTCGCCCCGCGATGGCTGGGTCGCGTCGAAGAAACGGTCGAAGTCCTCCACATCGAGCCAATAGGGACTGCTCGTGTCGAAGGCGAGTGTGTCGGCTGTTACTACCAGATGTGACGACTGACCGTCGCTCACCGCGTCCTGGATCTGCCACAGCGTGTGGGAGAGGCGACGCCGCGCTTTGCCGTCGGGTAGGTCGGGCCAGAACGAGCCGGCCAACAGGTCCCGCTGCAACGGGTGCCCCCTCTGCATCACCAGGTAGGCAAAAAGTGAGCGTCCCGCCCGCGAGACGATTGGGGGCAGGGCGACACCGCCGCGCTCCAGGAAGAACCCGCCAAAGAGGTGAATGCGAAGCGCCTCCATACCCCAACGCTACCCCGGATGTCGTCGTGAGTTCCGCCAGGCCCAACGGTCGTGGCTCAAAAGACCCTGGGGGCGACTTAGCCGTGGCGGGAAAGATGATTTACCGTCACCTTTCGTCGAGGAGGCGCTGAGCACAATGCGGATAGGAATCCTTACTGGCGGCGGAGATGTCCCTGGACTGAATGCCTGTGTCAAGTCGGTGGTGACCAGAGTGGCCGAAGAGGGTCACGAGGTGGTCGGGATCCGCCGCGGCTGGGGTGGGCTCACTTCGACCGACCCCGACGACCAACAAACTGTCGCCGAGAACCTGATCCCGCTCGACTCGCAGTACGTTCGAAAGATCGACCGCACCGGCGGCACCGTCCTCCACACTTCCCGGACCAACCCGGCACGCATGAAGAAGGACGACATAGCTCCATTCGTTGCCGGCGATTTCTCGGGGCCAGGTCCCCACGATGTCACCCCACACGTCCTCGAGGTGCTGGAGAGAAACCACATCGACGTTCTCATCCCGATCGGTGGGGACGACACCCTCTCATATGGTCTCCGGCTCCACCAGGAAGGGGTGCCGGTCATCGCCATCCCCAAGACCATGGACAACGATGTCCACGGCACCGATTACTGCATCGGCTTCTCGACCGCCGTCTCCCGTGGCGTGCAGTTCATACACAGTCTTCGCACGGCCGCCGGCTCTCACGAGAGGATTGCAGTGATCGAGTTGTTCGGCAGGTACAGCGGCGAGACGTCGTTGATCACGGCTTATCTGGCTGGTGTCGACCGGGCCGTGATCTCAGAGGTCCCGTTCGACATCGACAAGCTGGCGGCCCTGCTCGTCAAGGATCGCGGCTCGAACCCTTCCGGGTACGCCATGGTCACCGTGTCTGAGGGGGTACAGATCGAAGGAGACATGGTGTTGTCCGGCGAGGCGGATGCCTACGGACATCGCAAGCTCGGCGGGGTCGGGATGCTGATAGGTGAGCTGATCACCGAGAAGACCGGCCACGACATCCTCTACCAACAGATCGGTTACCTGATGAGATCAGGGGAACCGGATTCGTTGGACCTGATGGTCGCCACCAATTACGCGGTGACCGCTGCGGACCTCGCGATGGAAGGAAGTCATGGTCGGATGGTCGCTCTTCGCGGTGGCACCTACACCCATGTGCCGATCGGGGTCACCAGCGAAGGCGTGAAGCGGGTCGATGTCGACGAGCTCTACGACACCGAGGCATATCGACCCAAAGTCCGTCATGTCCTCGGCAAGCCGATGTTCCTCTACTGACGGCCGCGATCAGGCCCCCCAAACCTACGAAGGCGGGCCCCGAACCCGCCGGAAAACGGGAGGCTGAGCTTCGTTACTTGGTCAGGAAGCCGAGGACAGTGTCGATAGTGTCGGCCTCTTCCGCAGACTTGTCGTCGCGGAGGCGCTTGACCCGGGCGAAGCGAAGCGCGACGCCCTCTGGATAGCGGGTGCTGCGCTGCAAACCGTCGAAGGCGATCTCGTATACCACTTCGGGCTTGAGATGGACGACATGACCTTCCCGGTGGTCCTCGATGGCCAAGAACCGGGCGGTCTGCCACTCCAACATCTGGTCGGTGAGGCCCTTGAAAGTCTTTCCCAGCATCACATATCCCCCCCGCCCATCGCTAGCACCCAGATGGAGGTTCGACAGCCAGCCTTGTCTCCGCCCCGATCCCCACTCGGCGGCCAGGATCACCAGATCGAGTGTGTGAGTTGGCTTCACCTTCAGCCAGCCCGAACCGCGACGGCCGGCCTCATATGGTTGCCGCGGATCCTTGACGACCACCCCTTCAAAGCCGGCGGCAACGGCATCGTCGAAGAATCGCTCGGCAAGTGTCGGGTCGTCCGTGGTGAGCGACTCGACCAACGAGGCAGTTGGGACCGCCGAGGCGAGCGCGAGACGGCGTTCCCGGAGGGGAGCGTCGATGAGGTCGGAGCCATCGAGATGAAGACAGTCGAAAAAAAAGGAGCTGAGAGCGACTCCCCCCTCCGACTGGTCCGACCCGAAGCTGCTCATCGAGTCTTGGAACTGCTGTGGCGATCCTGTTGGGCCGATCAGGAGAACCTCGCCGTCGAGGATGAGCGCGTTGGCGGGAAAGCCGAGCACGGTCGCCACCACCTCGGGCAGCCCCTCGGTCACATCTCTCAGATTCCGGGTGAACACCGCCACCCGATCACCTTCCCGATGAACCTGGATCCGGGCACCGTCGAGCTTTCGCTCGACGAGCGCCTCCCCCAACGCGGTCACCGCCTCGCCTGCGCTGGTGGCGGTCTTGGCCAGCATGGGCTGCACCGGTGTGAACAGGTTGATCCGGGAAAGACCCAACGAATCAGGCCCCTCGGCAAGTGCCCGGGAGGCCACCGCGACGAGATCGCCTTGCAGCATCGCCGCACGACGCACCCGGTCGGGACCGACGCCCACCGCGGCAGCTACGGCGTCGGCCATCACGCCTTCAAGTGCGCCCTGGCGGAGATTGCGCAGGATCAAACCCCGGAGGAAGTCCTGCTCGGCTTTGGTGGCTCGGGCCAGGAGCCCGCAGAGCAGCTCCTCACGACGTTGCTTGGAGCCTGCGCCCGAGGTGATGGACAGGCCTTCGAGGACAGAGTCGACTTCGAGGATCTCCAACCCGGGCTCGGCCGCGGGAGCGCACTCCATCCCGTATACGGTGGCCCACCCCGCCCCGAGCCGCCCCTGCCGTGGCTTCCCGGTCAGATAGGAGACGGCAACGGGCGCCTCGACCGGGACGAGCCGTCGCAAGGTGTCGGCCAGCAGCTCGATCTTCTTCGACCTCGAGCGCGTCGAAGAGACGGATTGCGAGACGCTGACGAGATCGATCAGGAGCACGACGTCGAGAGTACGTTGCCCGGTTCAGGATCGAAAACGGTCGAAGGGCTCGAGCTCTATGCCCTGGTCTTCTAACGACCGCTGCACCAATTCCGCGACCGGTGTCAGGTTGACCGGCTCGCTCTTCGCCCACGGATCGGAGCCGAGCCGTTGCTCGATCTCGGGAAGACGGATCTGGTCCGGAGCCACCGAGCCCAGCTCCTCCCACTCCAGCGGAACGGCCACTGGCGCACCGGGCCGAGGGCGAAGCGACCACGGAACCACGGTGGTGGAGCGGGGCGTGTTCCTCATCCAGTCGACGAACACCCGGTCACCGCGGTCCGACTTGCGGAAAGCCAAGGTCAGCAGATCGTCGTGTGCGGCGGCCGCCAGAGCCGCGGTGCCCCGGGCGATCAGGCTGACCGTCTCGATTCCCAGCGAAGGCTGAATCTTCGCCCGGAGGTGATAGCCCTTGGACCCCGAGGTCATGAGCATGGTGGGAATCCGATACTGGTCGAGGAGCGAGCGCATCTCCTCGGCTGCGGTGCGGACCAGGTCGACCCGGTCGGGTGGCGGGTCCAGGTCCCATATCGCCCAATCGGGATGGGCCTCGTCGTCGACCTTGACCGGTGGGACGTGAAAGGTGATCACCCCGAGGTTGGCGAAGAACGCGATGCCTTCGGCCGAGCTGACCACCGGGTAGACGGTGGTGCCTCCATCCTCCTTGGGCACCTGGTACCGGCCGATCAGATCCTCCGGGGCGTGATCGGGGACGTTCTTCTGCATGAAACCCTGGCCGCCGATTCCGCGGGGAAACCGCTCAACGCTCAGCGCGCGACCCTCGATGAAGGGCAGCATCCGATCGGCAGCCGATTGGTAGTAGGCGACCACTTCGCCTTTGGTGACTCCATCATCGGGGAACACCACACGGTCAGCGTTGCTCACCTCCATGACCCCAGCTTATGGATGCCAGCCCCGTTTCTCCCCCGTTTCTCCCCCCAGCGAACGAAGTGAGCTATCTCTCCCCCCAGCGAACGAAGTGAGCGTTGGGGGGAGTACCCCGAAGGGGGGAGGGGGGTCTTGGGAGTACCCCGGTGAGGGGACGGTCGCCACCCGCTGGTGGCCTCAGGTCAACCGCTTGCGGGCCTCGGTCTCCTCATCCACGATCTTGCCAGTCGGCTTGAACCCGTTGCGAAGATAGAACGGTCGCGGCGAGCCCTTGCCTTCGGTCCAACTGGTGAGCAAGGTCTCATCTCCCATCCGAAGGCACTCCTCGGCGATCAGTCCGAGAACTCGCCCCCCTATCCCCCGTCGCTGATGGAGACGATCTATCAAGAGTCGCCAAAGGTAGGGCTCCGCGTGATGGTCGGTTCTCAGGGCGAGCATCACGAAGCCAACCACTTCCCCGTCGGCGGACACCCCGCGCATCCAGGGCACCAGCGGAGCGCCGTCGACCACCTCGGGGAAGAGTGCATCGGCATATGAGCCGGCCATCGGAGCCACAAACGCTTCCTGCGTCTTGTGGGTCCGCAGCTTGTACACCACCCGCTCGTTGCCGACGGTGACGTCGAACAGGCTCACTTCATCCGGGGGCCGGAGAGGTCGGTCCACCCAGGCCTGCCAGTCGGGTCGGGTCATACCGTAGATCCAGTCGTCGGAGACCTCGTCTCCCACCCAAAAGGACGACCTGGTGTGCCCTTCGAACAGCATCCCGCTCCGCTCCAACACCATGGCCGAGGCGATGTTGTCCGGGTGGAGCATGCCGAAGACACGTGTCACCCCCAGCCCGGCGAACAGATACTCGATCAGGGCGCCCAGCGCCTCGGTGGCATAGCCATTCCCCCAGAACTCCCTGGCCAGCGTGTACCCCACTTCAGCCGTGCGAGCCTGCCATGTGAGATGGAGGGCCAGATCGCCGTACACCTGACCGCTGTCGCCGTCGGCGACCACCGCCATCCACCATTGGTCGTCGGTGGGGCCCTCCATGGCGACCAACTCGGACACCACCTCCTCCGCCCTTTTCAGCGGGTAGGGAAGCTCCCAGTTCTGAAGCCGGGCCACCTCCGGGTCGTTGCGTCGCGCGGCCAAGCCGTCGGCGTCGGCCGTGGTGAAAGGGCGAATGATTAGCCTCTCGGTGCGGATCGGGGCGAACATCCACCCGATTCAACCAGCGGATGAGGCCGAAAACGTCCGCTATTTTCGCCGGACCAACTGGTCATGGGCAGCGGGTCGTCCACCTAGGGTTAATCCCATGCGGGCATTCGCCGCCGCGACGCTGTTCATGGCCACCACCGCCTGTGTCACCGTGATGGTCGACGATTCGTCCTCGACCACCACTCCCGACTCTCCGACAACCACCACGGCTCCGACGGGGTGGGTCGAGGTAGCACCGATGAGGGTCGCTCGCAGCGAGCATCCCGGAGTCGTTCTGGACGGTGAGGTGGTCGTGATTGGGGGTTTCATCGAAGAGGGAGTGGGACGGATCGGGGTGACCGACACCGTCGAGGCCTACTCCCCCGACACCGACACCTGGCGCGACCTGCCCAACCTCCCCGAGCCGATACATCACGGGATGGCAGCCGTGTTCGCCGAACGTCTCTTTGCCTTGGGCGGATACTCGTCGGGAGGAGACCCGGTCGACTCCATGTGGGAATTGGTCGGCGACGCCTGGATCGACCGTCCTCCGCTGCCAGGTGCGGTCGGCGCCGGAGCAGCGGTGGTCGTGGACGATTGGGTCTACGTGGTGGGCGGGAGCCCCGACGGTGGCTTCTACCGCTACCACCCGGAGAGCAATGCCTGGGCCGAGCTGCCCGGGCCGGCCGTGCAGAGAGAGCATCTGACGGCGGCTTCTCGGGACGGCGAGGTGTGGGCGATCGCCGGTCGGTGGCAGGGCGAGATCTTCGACACCATCGAGATCTACAACTCCGAGTCTCAAACCTGGCGCTCGGGGCCGAACCTGAATGAAGCCCGCTCCGGGTTCGGAGCCGTGGCCATCGGCGAACGGATAGTCGTGGCGGGAGGCGAGCTGTTCTCGCCGGAAGCAGCGCTCACCTCCGTGGAAATGCTCGACGCCGACGGCGCTGCATGGGTGCTCATCGATCCGCTGCCCCACGGGCTGCACGGCAACCCGCTGGTCGGATTGGGTTCGGATCTGCTGCTGCCGGGCGGTTCGACCAGGGCCAGGGATGTGATCAACGACGGTCGCACCTACCGGCTGACCGGGGAGTGAGCCCAGCGGCCAACTCCTAGTCGCCAATCTCCCAAAGGATGACTGTTAGCGTGACGATGTGGATTCGGGCGCACAGCCGAGCCCGTCCTCGTTGCGCGAGGAAGTCCTCGAGCGAATAGGCGAAACTTCGGAGCCGCTGGCCGCGTTGGCCCGCGCCTACCTTCATCGCATTCCCTGGGACGTGGCCCTCTCTCCCGACCTCGCATATCGAGAGGTAGTGGGACTGTTCGACTTCATCGAGAACCGCGTCGGCCCCGTTGCAGTGCGGGTTTTCAATCCCAGTGTCGCCATCCACGGCTATGAATCATCGGGCACGGTCGTCGAGATCCATGTCGACGACGGGCCCTTCCTGGTGGATTCGGTCACCGGCGAGCTTCATGCCCACGGGCTGGCGGTGGTGCGGGTGCTCCACCCTGTCATTGGGACAGTCCGGGACGCATCAGGTGCCCTGGTTTCGATTCAACCTGCCCGGGATGCAGCAACGAGAGAGTCGGTCCAGCACTACCTGCTCGACCGCACCCTCGACCCAGCCGACCATCTTTCCCTCGCGACACGTCTGGAGACCGTGCTCGGCGACGTGTTGCTCGCCGTACGTGACTTCCCGGCGATGATCGACGCCACCACTCGAATGGCCGAGATGGCCCGGGCCGGTCGAGCCCACTATCCGGATATCGACGTCGAAGAGGCGGTGGCCTTTCTCGATTGGCTAGGCGACGAGAACTTCGTGTTTCTCGGCTACCGCGAGTACCGGATACTGACTCGACCCGACGGTCCGGTCGTGGAAACGGTCGCGGACTCGGGTCTCGGCATCCTCTCCGATCCCGCACACTCCAGATCCTCCGAGCCAATCCCTCTTTCTTCGATGCCGCCGGAGCTTCGGCAGCGATACGAAGAGGGTGATCTGCTCACCATCACCAAGACCAATCGCCTCTCGACCGTGCATCGTCGGGCCAGGATGAACTACGTCGGGGTCCGGCTGGTTGGCCCCGAAGGTGAGACGGTGGGAGAAGCCCGGCTGCTAGGTCTGTTCACGTCCAAGGCCTATATGGAAAGCGTCTCGCGCATCCCCATTCTCCGCCACAAACTTGCCGAGATCATCTCCACAGGAGACCTCATCGAAGGCTCGCATGATCACAAGGCCATCACAGCCTTACTCGAGAGCTTCCCCAAGGACGAGTTGTTCGGACTGCCGACTGAAGATCTCAGCAGTCTCCTGATGGGCTTGCTGGCCCTCGAAGAGCGGGCCAAGGTCCGGCTGTTCGTCCGGCGCGAGCTTCTCGACCGTGGGGTGCGGGTCCTGGTGGCGATGCCCCGGGAGCGCTACTCGGCGGAGCTCGCCGAGCGACTCCAGGATCTCTTCCTCGAACGTTTCGGAGGCTCCACGGTTGACCACCATCTCACCCTGGGCAAGAGCGACATAGCCCGACTCCATTTCGTGGTGTGGAATGCCAAGGGCAACATCCCCGACCCGGCATTCGAGGAGCTCGAAGCCGAGGTGATGGCACTCACCCGCTCCTGGGCTGAGCATGTAGCAGGACAGTTGGATCTGCGGCACGATCCGGACGAAGCCAAGGCCATGGTTGGCCGCTGGGCGGCGCGGATGCCCGACTACTACAAGGCCTCGACTCCGCTGACCGTCGCCGCCGGAGACTTCGAGCGACTCGACGAGTTGATGGCAAGTGGGGCCCGATCTCTGGTTGGCCTTCAAAACGAAGATGCTGGACCCGACATCCTGACCAGGGTCACCTTGTACGAGGTCCGCGGCAAGCGGCCGCTATCGGAGTTGACACCCGCCTTGGAGGACATGGGGATGCAGGTGGTCGAGGAGGTGTTCACCCGGCTGTCCGGCGATGAGAACTTGTTCATCCACGACTTCGGGGTCCTCGACGCCCAAGGGGAGCTGATCGACATCGAAACCGCCGGGGAGCGGATCGCACGCTGCCTGGAGGCGGTGTGGGCCGATCAGGCGGAGAGCGACTCCCTGAACCGGTTGGTGATGGTGGCCGGTCTCGATCACCATCAGGTAGGCATCCTGCGCGCCTACCACACCTACTGGCGGAGGGTCAGCTCCATCTTCACTGTGAACTACGTCAATGCCGCTCTGGTTGCGCATCCTGAGATAGCCGCCCGCCTGATCCGACTATTCGAGCTGAGATTCGATCCGGCCTTGGAGGGAGACGGACACGAGCAGCAGCGTATCGAGGTGCTCGAACGTCTCGACGCGGTTCCCTCACTCGACGAGGATCGCATCCTCAGGGGGTTCTTCCGCATGATCGAAGCCACCCTCCGAACCAACGCCTATCAACAGGACCGAGGGGCGCTGGCCATCAAGCTGCGCTCAGCCGACATACCCGACATGCCCTCACCCAAGCCTTATGTCGAGGTGTTCGTGATCGGCGACGATGTGGAGGGAATCCATCTCCGCGCCGGTCCCCGGGCACGGGGAGGAATTCGGTGGTCAGAGCGGCGGGAGGACTACCGCACCGAGGTAGTTGGGTTGATGAAGGCGCAGATAACCAAGAACGCGATCATCGTCCCCACCGGAGCCAAGGGCGGCTTCGTCCTGCGTCACACCCCCGAACCAGGAGCGATGAACGAAGCGGTGCGCTCCGCTTACGAGGTCTTCATCAGGGGGCTCCTCGACATAACCGACAATCTGGTCGAAGGCGAGATCGTTCATCCCCGGAGTGTCCGGGTGCACGACGGCCCTGACCCCTATCTGGTGGTGGCCGCAGACAAGGGGACCGCCCGGTTCTCCGATCTCGCCAACCTGATCGCCGACGAATACGGGTTCTGGCTTGACGACGCTTTTGCCTCCGGCAGCGCCACCGGGTACGACCACAAGGGTCTTGGCATCACCGCCCGGGGTGCTTGGAAGTCATTGGAGCGTCACTTTCTCACAGAGGGAATCGACCCTCACCGACACAATTTCACCGCGGTGGGGATCGGCGACATGTCGGGTGATGTCTTCGGGAATGGCATGCTGGGCTCCGAGACCATCATGTTGGTGGCTGCGTTCGACCATCGCCATGTCTTCGTGGACCCCGACCCGGAGCCGGCGACCTCGTTTCAAGAGCGGAAGCGGATCTTCGATCTCCCGTCATCGAGCTGGGACGACTACGACCGGAGCCTCATCTCCGAAGGGGGCGGTGTGTTCGCCCGGTCGCTGAAGCAGATCAACCTGTCCGAGGCGGCGCGGAAGGCGTTGGGCACCGAAGCCGGCGCCGTCACCCCGGCGGAGCTGATACGGATCGTATTGAGGGCGCCGGTGGATCTGTTGTGGAACGGTGGAGTTGGCACGTACGTCAAGGCCACCGAGGAGACCCACGAGCAGGTCGGGGACCGGAGTAATGACTCGGTTCGGGTCGACGGATCGGAAGTTCGCGCTCGGGTGGTAGTGGAAGGAGGGAACCTTGGCCTCACCCAGCGAGGTCGGGTGGAGTATTGCCAGACAGGAGGACGGATCAACACCGATTTCATCGACAACTCCGGTGGGGTCAACTGCTCGGATCGTGAGGTGAACCTGAAAATCCTCCTCCGTCTCGCCGAGCAGAGAGGTGAGATCGGGCGCAACGAGGCCGAGAAGTTGCGGGAGCGAGGCGCGGACAGCGTGGTGGAGGCGGTGCTGCTCGACAGCCTCGAGCAAACCCAACTCCTGGCGCGGGCGGAGCGCGCCTCGGCCGACTCAATGGATGCTTACGAACAGCTCATGGTGTCGCTCGAGCACGAAGGGATGCTGGTCCGTGACCTGGAATGGCTGCCCTCCACCCAGGGAATGACGGAACGGGCCCGGGCCGGCACCGGCCTCAGCGCACCGGAGTTGGCGGTGCTGGTGGCGTATGCCAAACGGAGTGTGGCCGATCAGGTGCTGGCATCTGATCTCCCCGACTCGCGCTCCATGCTCTCTGACCTGGCCAGCTACTTCCCCAACGAGATCAGCGAACGCTTCGGCGATCTGATCTGGGACCATCCGCTTCGTCGTGAGCTGATCTCGACCATCGTCGCCAAGGATGTGGTCGACTCCCAGGGCCCAACGTTCGTGCTCCGTCTGGTTCTGCGCAGCGGGGCAGCCCCCGCCGCAGTGGTCGCTGCCTATCGGGCCGCGCGCGATCTCGTGGGCGGCACAATGCGACGACGGGAAATCGAGCAGTTGTTCGGCTCGGTCGATCATCGAGTGTGGAACGAGATGATGGACGCCAACGAGAGACTGGTCGGGGCGTTGACCCGCTGGCATCTCGGTCGCCTCCCCGGGAAACCTCTCGACGGCGTCGCCGATCTCGAGCACGAGATGGAGGAGTGGGGCTCGCCAGAGTGGCGTCAGGAGAGAGACCAGCGAATCCAAGGTTTCGAAGCAGCCGGTGTCCCGACGGCCGTGGCCCGTCAGACGGTCTCCGCTTCCGACTTGTTGCATGGGCCCAACATCATCGAGGTTGCTCGCGCGTCCGGTCGCCCCCAGATCGATGTGGGCCGTGTTTTCCACCGAATCGGTCGTGTGCTCGGTCTCGACGACCTGGAGAAGGCGCTTTACGAATTGCGGTCGGCAGACCCCTGGCAACGGTGGGCGCTCGAGACGATCGAGGACGACGCTCTGGCGGTCCGTCGCTCACTGGCGGAGCGAGTCCTAGGGGACACCGGGCTGCCACCGGCCGACGAAGCCCTGGAACGGTTCCTTGCCGAGCGAGCCGACGCCGTAGCCAGGGTGGTCGAGCTGGTCCAATCCCTGGAGGCCGGAACCATCGGGGACACAGCTCCGCTGCTGGTGGTCATTCGTCAGATCCAGGCCCTGGCGAGCGACCATGACCGGACTGCAGAGTGATCGAGCCCCGGACCGGCATCGCTCTCTCAGCCCCTGGTCGCTGAGGCGCTTCAGTGCCGGGCGGCGGGCAGGGCCAGGCGGAAGTAGCCGAGATCGCCTTGGCGCCGGTAGTCGAGACTGCCTCGCATCAGTAGGGCCAGCTGGCGGGAGATGGCAAGACCGATCCCAACCGATCCGGGCAAGCCGGGATTGTCAGCTATCCGGTAGTAGGGCTCGAAGATCCTCTCCCTTTCGATGTTGGCCAAGACCGGGCCATCGTCGGCAACGTCCACATACACCCGGCCGTCGTCGCTGGTGACGCGAACGGTCACGGTCGAGCCGCCGTAGCGCTCGGCGTTGGTGAGCAGGTTGCGTAGGATCTGTCGGATTCGCGTCGGGTCGCCGATCGCCCAAATCGGGTCGGCTTCGGACTCGACGGTGACGTCCGCGGTGAACGAGCCTCCGGCTTGCAACGTCTTGACAAGCTGAGCGGCGACGTCGAAGCGAATGTTGGCGACTTCGAGCTGACCCATATCGGCCCTCGCCGCGACCAACAAGTCCTCCACGAGGTCGGCGACTTCCTGGGAGTACTGGACAATCGACGAGATCATCAATGCGCGGTCGTCGTCATTCAGAGTCCGGTCATCCTCGATGATGCGAGCGAACCCCAGAATCGCAGTCAGAGGTGTCCGGATCTCGTGACTGACCGAGGCAAGAAACCGGTTCTTGGCCTCCATCAGCTCCTGCATGCGGCGCTCCTCGTTCCGGTGACCGGTCACATCGAAGACGGTGAACACGACTCGCGAGAAGTCGGGCTCACCATCGATCAGTGGTGCCGACAAGATCGACTCGGCGTCGTAGATCTTCCCGTTGGCCGTCGCTGCGGTGTATGAAGAATGGGCTTCGGGCTCTCGATTCCAGACGGCATCGAGCTGATTGAGCCATCCGCCCTCGGAGCCCTCGTTGACGATCCGGGGGTCGATTGGTCCGATCAACGACTCCAAAGGCAATCCGACCGCGATCACCGCTGCCGGATTGGCAGCCACGATTCTGATCATCGGGACGATTTCCCGGATCGCTTCGATGTCGTCGCCCAAGTGCTCCCTCAGACTGGTCACTCCTTGGTCCCGGAGACCTCCCATCCAGTCTTCGAGCGCCGAGTAATCCTGTTCCATGATGGGCACAGGCGAGATGCGGAAGAGATTCTCGAAGCTCGACCAGCCTCGCATTGCGTCGATCGATTCGAGGCCGGCCTCATCCCATTTCAGATAACGCTGATTTACCGCCTCGACGAGACGGTCCCACGATGCTTGATCGGGTGATCCGTCGTCGGTGAGAGTGAGACTGGCCATCTCGGCCTCGAGTCGGGGATGGAGCCTCTTCTGTCTCGAGCTCACTTTCACTCGAAAGGGACCGGCAACAGGGGCGGCTGTGCAGATGGAGGCATGACCTGGTATCGGCAGAAACGGCTCTCTTGTTGAGTGGGGCAGCCCGGCCCCTCTTCCTGTCACAGGAAGGAAGGCAATCGCCTCACTCGTCCCCTTCGGGCTCTGGCTTGATCACCGGCTGCATCTCGGTGGTGGTTGGGAACGACCGGTGCCAACCGGAGCCCTCCACCACCCTCCTGGTGAGTCGACGCCATGCCTCCGGCTCTGTCGGAGGATGCTCGCGGAGAAGCTCCGGGACCACTTTGGCCCATCCCACCGCCCGAAGGGCAAAGATCATCACCGTGCCGGTGACCGCCACGATCCCCACCGCAGCGAGCAGGACTACGGTCCTGGGCAAGTCGAGTGCGAAGAAGTCCCGCAGTGGCGGGCTCGCCATCACCACCACCAAGCTCCCGGCCATAGTGGCGATCAGGCCCTTCTTCCATGGGACCAGTGGCCGACTGACGATGCCCAGGGCGAAGAGCCCGATAGCGGCGAGGATGAGGGTTGCGGTAGTGCGGGACTCGCCGATCGATGATCTTTCGAGGTCGGCAAGCCAATACCCGGCAAAGGTTGCAAACGTTGCCACCAACCCGGTCGGTGCTGCGAATTTGAGAACCCGAAGCACGAACCCCGATCTGGTCCGGCGGCGGGAAGGGGCAAGGGCGAGGAAGAAAGCCGGGATGCCAATGGTGAGACTCCCGACCAGGGTCAGATGGCGGGGGAGGAACGGAAACGGCAGGGTGGAGCCGACGATTGCCAAGGAGAGGCCAAGGGCATAGACAGTGCTGGTGATGAAGAGGTTGGCAACCCTTTCGATGTTTGAGGTGACCCTTCGCCCCTCCCCGACGATTCCGGGGAGGCTGGCGAAACGACCGTCGATGAGAACCAGCTGGGCCACGGCGCGCGACGCTGGCGCCCCACCACCGATGGCGATCCCGATGTCCGAGACCTTGAGGGCGAGGACGTCGTTTACACCGTCCCCGGTCATCGCCACGACGTGACCTCTGGCCTGCATGGCGCGCACCATGGCACTCTTCTGGTGGGGCGCCACCCGGCCGAATACGTTGCTTCGCTCCATGATCGCGGCCAGTTGGTCGAGGTTCTTGGGGAGGCGACGCGCATCCACGACCTCGTCGGCCCCATCGACGCCCACCTCTCTGGCCACCGCCCCGACTGTCTCTGGGTGGTCTCCCGAGATCACCTTGACCCGGATCCCTTGGTCGGCGAAGTAGCGGAGCGTCTCGGCAGCATCGGACCGCACCTGGTCGGAGAGAACCAGGATGGCCACCGGCGCCAGATCTGGCGGGAGTTGCCCGTCGCTCAGCGGTGTCTCGCCCCTGCCCAGCAGGAGGACCCGATTGCCACCTGCGGAGACGCCGGAGGCGACGTCCATGGCTCTTCCGTCCCTGGGGGCGACGATGTCTGGGGCCCCGATGACCCAGGTGCCGTCACCGAAGAAGGTGACTCCGCTCCATTTGCGCGCCGATGAGAAGGGGACCGCAGTTTGCACACCCCAACCGGGGCTCTCGGGGAAAGCAGAGGCGATCGCAGTCAAAGTGGCGTTCGGATGCGGCTCGGCTGCGGCGATGGCCGCCAACGCCGGGAGCGGGTCCTGCTCGGTGAGGAGAATCACCTCTTCGACCGTGAGCCGTCCTTCGGTCAAGGTCCCGGTCTTGTCGAAGCAAACGGTGTCGACCCGGGCCAGCCCTTCGATCGCAGGAAGCTCCTGGACCAGGACGTTGCGTTTTCCCAACCTGATCACCCCAACCGCGAAGGCAATCGAAGCGAGCAAGACCAGGCCCTGGGGGATCATTGCCACCCCGGCCGCCACCGCACCACCGAGACCTTCGAGGAAGGTGCCCCCACCCCGGATGGAGCTCCACACCAGAAGGGCGCCCATCGGCACCACAGCCCAGCTGACCACCCCGAGGATCCAGTCGATGCCCTCGCGGAGCTCGGATCGCACCAGAGTGAATCGTTTGGCGGCGTGAGCGAGCCGGGCGGCATACGAGTCGTTGCCCACCCGGGTGGCCCGGTAGCGCCCGGAGCCGGCAGCCACGAAGCTTCCCGACAGACAGTGGTCATCCGCACTCTTGAGCACCGGATCCGCCTCTCCGGTGAGCAGCGACTCGTCGATCTCCAATCCGCGAGAGGTGACCACCACGCCGTCAACAGCGAGTTGATCGCCCGACCGGAGCTCGATCAGATCGTCGACGACGATCTGATCGACCTGCTGTTCGGAGACTGTCCCCGATCGCATCACCCGCACCCGGGGCGAATTGAGGAGCTCCAGCCGATCCAAGGTCCGCTTCGCCCGCAGTTCCTGGATCGTCCCGATGGCGGAGTTGGTCAGAAGGACGATCCCGAAAAGAGCGTCCCGGGGCTCACGCAAGACGAGGAGAACGACGATGACCAGCGCACCGAGAAGGATGTTGAATCGAGTGACGACGTTGGCACGGATGATCTCTCCCGTGGTCCTGCTCGGGCTCTCGGCCACCTCGTTGACCAACCCGGCCGCGATCCTCTGGCGAACCTCGGCGGGGGTGAGTCCTTCTTCGGGAGTGGCTAGCTCGGTGATCGTCATCCCGATTCAGCTTACGGTCGCGGCGGCGATGAGAGACGGTGGGGTCCCAGCCGATAGATACGACGTGGGCCCGATGCCGTCCGGTAGCTTTAGCCGGTGAATTCTGAGCCCATAGTCCCGGTCCCGCCCCCACCCCCCGAACGGAACCGAGTCCTCCGGGGCTGTCTCATCGCCCTCGCCATCATCGGAGGTCTGGTGATCCTCGTCGGCGGCATTTGTGTCTTCCTCGTGATCAACTCGGGCCTGTGATCCCGCTCCTGTTCCATCTCGGCCCCTTTGCGGTGGCCACCCACGACTTCTTTGTGGTCCTCGGTGTGGCCACCGCGATATTGGTGCTCTGGCTCAGGGCCAGGGGGCGGCCCCGCGACCCCGATATGCCGGCTCTGGTCGGCGGGGGTCTGCTCGCCGGAGCCGTCTTCGCCAAACTGGGCACGGGCTGGCAGTACTTCGCCCTCGCCGACGATCCCAACCTGTTCGGGCTGTGGCTGTACGGGGGCCAAAGCGTTCTCGGAGGTCTCGCCGGGGCCTATCTCGGCGTGGTCCTGACCAAGCGGCTCATCGGGTATCAGGGCTCCACCGGATACCGGTTTGCCCCGGCCGTGGCGGCAGGGCTGGCCGTCGGGCGGGTGGGGTGCTTTCTCACCGAGCAGATCGGGTCCTCGACCACGATGCCCTGGGGCATCACCGTGTCCGCGGAGACAGCAGCCGGGATGGCCTACTGCCCGAGTTGCGCTGCTGGGCTCCCGATGCATCCTTCGTTCCTCTACGAGATCATCTTCCACGTCGCCGCATTCGTGGTGCTCACACGCCGCGCGGACCGCTTCGGTGAGCCGGGAGATGGTTTCAAGCTCTACCTGTTGGGTTATGCGCTGTTTCGATTCGGCGTCGAGTTCGTGCGGGACAATCCGGAGATGGCACTCGGGTTGACCGGATCGCAGGTCTTCCTGTTGGCCACGGTTCCCGTCGGGCTGATCTACTACCTGCGGCGAAGAGCGGATGGTGGCCGGTACCCGAGCACTAGGCCCCTAAAGGTTCCCGTTCTGGTAGAGCAAGAGAGATGACCGGCGGCATGCCCGTCAGGGAAGACCGCATCCTCCGCTATGTCAACGCGTTCTGCCCGCATTGCCATGAGGAGGAGCCACAGCGCTCGCTTCACGAGGTACAACGTCTCAGCGGCTATCTATCCGAAGCGGAGGGGCAGGTGTGGCTGGTCCGGGGCTGTCCCCGACACGGCAAGGTGGTGACCCATTATGACGAAGACCCCGAGATCCTTCAGTATCTCGAGCAGTGGACCGCGCCGACCAAGGTCCACGTTCCCGACACGCCGGGCAACTACGCCCCGGTGCCGTCGGCCTACCTGGGTGGCTTGGGAGAGATGCAGACCCAGCACACCTGCATCCTGCTCGAGGACATCAACGAGAGCTGCAACCTCAATTGTCCGACGTGTTATGCCGGCTCCAGCCCGCAGTTGAGTGGTGTGGCCACCGTCGAGGAGATCACGGCCAACATCGACCAGAGGCTAGCCAGAGAGGGAGGACGTATCGATGTGCTCATGCTCAGCGGTGGGGAGCCGACCATCCATCCCGACTTCGCGACCATCCTCCAAGCCGCTCTCGAGCGCGACGTGGTTCGCATCCTGGTCAACACCAACGGAGTCACTCTGTCTCGTGACGACGAGCTCTTGGATCTGTTTCGCTCGCATCGGGACCGGGTCGAGATCTACCTCCAGTTCGACGGGTTTCGCAAGGAGACCTATCTCCACCACCGCGCCGCCGACCTGCGCACCATCAAAGAACGGGCGCTCCACCGGCTCAGTGACGCCGGTGTCTTCACCACGTTGACCATGACCGCCGCTCTCGGGGTGAACGACGACGAGATTGGGCAGGTGGTGCTCACGGCATTGGAGACTCCCTACGTGGGAGGCGTCTCCATCCAGCCTCAGTTCGGTTCTGGTAGGTCGGGACCGATCAACCCACTCGAACGGCTCACCCATACCGGAGTGCTCAAACGTCTCGGGCCACAGACTGGTGGCGTGGTCGACTGGATGGACTTGACCGCACTCCCGTGCTCTCACCCTCATTGCGCCAGCGTCGGGTACATGATCCGATCCGACAATGGGGAGTGGAGATCGCTGGCCAGGGTGATCGGGCACGATCGACTGAAACAGCATCTCGGCCTGATCAGCAATCGGATCAACGACACCGAGCTCACGACGGAGCTCCAGGAGCTGGTCAAGGCCTCATTGCTCGGTCTGCTCAGCGAACAGACCTCGCTCAGCCGCCCCACGGTCCTCGACCTGTTTCGCGACGTGTGCGAAGCCTGCGACCTCGGGTTGAGCACGCTGCTCAAAATGGCCTCCGGATCCAAGCGGCGGCACGCAATGATGCGGGAGATGGTGGGGACGCGGATCAAACGAATCACGGTCAAGCCGTTCATGGACATGAACACCATGCTCGAGGAGCGGCTGTTGCAATGTTGTGTCCATGTCGGGACCAGGTCGGTCGACCAGGACCAGTGCGCTCCGTTCTGTGCGGTGCAGGCGTGGCGGCCACTGGGCGAGATGAAGATCGCCGAAGCGACCCGCAGAACCGGGAACCGCTCCATCCCGCTGGTGATCGCACCATGAGCGGGAGAACATCGCCCCCATCGGCGTTCGATCCGGTGACACCTCCCAGACCGGAATTGTTCGACCCGTTCCGGCTCTGTGTGTACACCACCGTGGCGGTGCTCGCCTGGTTGCTTACCCCGGCCGCCGTCGTAGCCCTGTTCAGTGGGGTGGCGCTGGTGGCCTACCTCCGTGCCCGGCGAGCCGGCCTGGTCAAGTCGAAGTGCAAGCTCGGGGACACCCGGCTGGTGATGGCATATCTGACGGTGGCGTTCTTGGCTGGCGTCTACTTCTCGGTGCAGCGGCTGACCACGATGTTTTGATGCTCGGCGGCGATTGGGATTGGCTCGTCGCCTCCGTATATTTCGCTCGCGATGCAGACAATTCTGTTCACCGACATCGAGTCGAGCACCCGTTTGTGGGAGGAGCAACCCGGAGAGATGACGGTGGCGCTGGCTCGACACGATTCCATCCTCACCGAAGCGGTGGAACACGGCCACGGCCAGGTGGTCAAGACCACCGGCGACGGCATGATCGCGGTATTCGACTCGGTGGCCGACGCGATCGTCACCGCGATTCGCGCCCAGAAGGCCCTCCACGCCCAAGAATGGGGGCCGACCGGCTCGCTTCGGGTCCGCATGGGAGTCCACAGCGGGGACACCGAGAGCCGCGATGGTGATTACTTCGGGCCGGCGATGAACCGCACCGCCCGGATCATGGCGGCTGGCCACGGGGGCCAGGTGCTCCTGTCTGGAACCGCCGCTCGTCTCGCCGAGGTCAGCCTGCCAAAAGGCACCGTCCTGCGGGACCTGGGGACCCATCGGCTCAAAGATCTGACGCTGCCCGAGCATCTCTATCAATTGGTCCATGATGATCTTGAATCCGACTTCCCGGCACCGGACACTCTCGATGCCAGACCGCACAACCTCCCCCTGCAGACCACCGAGTTCCTCGGGCGGAGCAACGAGATGGCATCTATCCGGGTCATGCTGGAATCTCCGAGCACCCGACTGTTGACGATCGCCGGGCCTGGTGGAGCCGGCAAGACACGTCTCGGTCTCCAGGTGGCCGCCGAGCAGATCGATCGTTTCCCCGATGGAGTGTTCTTTGTCGACCTATCGGCGGAGCGTGATCCCGACGCCGCCTTCGAGACGATCGTCCGCACCCTCCACCTCCCCATGTCGGGAGGCGGTGAACCGCTGGGAATGCTCAAGACCAGATTGCGGGACCTCCAAATGCTGCTCCTGCTGGACAATCTCGAACAGGTGACCGCCGCGGCGGTCGGTCTCTCAGAACTTCTTCAGAGCGCACCAGGGCTGAAGATCATGGTCACCAGTCGAGAGACATTGCGGGTCCGTGCCGAACACGTCTTCCCGGTTCCCCCTCTCTCGCTTCCCCACCCCAAGGATGATGCAGCTTCGGTGGCAGAGTCGGAGTCGGTGCAGCTGTTCACAGAGCGCGCCCGAGTTGTCCGACCCGGGTTCGCCATCACCGAAGAGAACGCCGCCGTGATCGCCGAAATCTGCCTTCGTCTCGATGGGCTCCCCCTTGCCATCGAGCTGGCCGCGGCTCGGCTCAAGGTGTTCACGCCATCCGATCTCCTGGACCGGCTCCGGGAGAGGCTCGACGTCCTCGGAGCGGGCGGCCGGGACCTGCCCGACAGGCAACGCACCCTGTGGGGGGCGATCGGATGGAGCTTTGAGCTGCTCGATCGGGACGAGCGCGAGATTTTCGAGCTGATGTCCGTGTTCTCCTCGGCCGACCTGCCGGCCATTGAGGCGGTATCGGCCTCGGCGCTCGATGTCGCCGACGTAGTGGACGCCCTCTCCTCTCTGGTGGACAAGAGCCTGATCAGAAGTGATGACCGCGGCCCCTCCCAACGCTTCTCGATGCTTTTGATGATCAAGGAGTACGCCGAGACACGGCTCGCCGAGTCCTCACAACGCGATCTGGCTGTCCGACGAGCCCCACGCTCTTCACTTCTCGGGCTTCGCCCAACGTCTGCAAGAGCGGCTGCGTGGCGTCGACCACGATGCTGCTCTCGACGAATTGGCGTCGGAGATCGGCAACCTGAGGACCGCCTGGCGCTTCTGGGTCGATCAGGGTGACCTGGAGCAGCTGTTCCAGCTCATCGACGGTCTCTGGGCGTTGCACGAGGCCAGAGGCTGGTATCACGCTGCAATCGAGCTCGCCACTGACACTCTCGCAGTCCTGGCGACCGCAGAGCCCTCGCCGGAGCTGGCCGCCGAGGAGCTGACGATCCGGACCAGTCTGGCGCGGGCCTTGATGGCGGTGCAGGGCTACGGCTTAGAAGTGGAGCAGGCGTTCAAGCAAGTGTTGGAGATGTCCGGCGCCGGAGGCACGTCGATACAGCGCTACCCGGTGCTGCGCGCCCTCTCCACCTACTACCTGAACATCACTGACTTCTCCCAATCGGCCGAGCTGGGACGCCAGCTTCTCGAGCTCGGTGAACGTGAAGGTGACGAAGCGATTCGGGCCGAAGGCCACTATGTCTTCGGGGCGGGGAAAGCTTTCAGCGGCGATCTGGATACCGGGCTCGCCCATCTCGATCGTGCCATCGAGATCCATGATCCGAAAGTTCACGGCTCCACCCGATTCCGCCTCGGCTCGAATACCGGTGTGGTGGCCCGGGTGGCCTCGGGTTTGGTTCTCTGGCAGTGCGGGTCGCTTGACCAGGCGGTGGCCCGGGTCACCGACGCATTGGCTCTCGCCGAGACCATCGGGCATCCGTTCAGCCTCGCCTATGCGCTCTACCACAACGGCTTTCTCGCCCTGATCAGGGGTCGATTCGAGGAGTGCCGACAGCGAGCCGGGGAACTGGCAGAGGTGGCGGACGAGAACGACTACGCGGTGTGGCGGACGCTGGCCACGGTCCTCGAAGGCGTATCGATGACCGCACTCGGACAAACCAAGGAGGGCCTGGCGCTGACGGAGACAGGAATCGAGCTCTATCAAGGGCTGTCGACTCCCCCGATCTTCTGGCCCTTGATCCTCAACCTTCGCGCCATGGTGCATGCGCTGGCGGGACAGCCAATCCGGGCGCTGGCTCTCGCCGATGAAGCCATCGAGCTCGGCGGGTCGGCCGCCCCTCCCGACCTGAGGATGTTCCGGGGCGACTTCAACAGACTGCTCCCCAAGCCGGACCTGGCAGCAGCCGAGGAGGACTACATGGCCGCGATCCGGGCCTCGAAGGAGGGCGGGCAACGTCTCACCGAGTTGCAGGCGCTCACCAGACTGGTAGCTCTCCGTCGCGACCTGGACCGGTCATCGGACGGAAGTGACGAGTTGGCCGCCCTCTACCACAGCTTCACCGAGGGCTTTGACGAGCAACCAATGATCATGGCGAGGGAGATGCTGGGCTAGTTCGGGCGTCCTCAGGCTCAGCCGGTCACAGTGAGCAAGGCATGGATGACAATGCCGACCATGGCCCCGACAACGGTGCCGTTGATCCTCACGAACTGCAGGTCACGGCCGAGCTGCAGTTCGAGACGATGCGAGATCTCGGTCGGGTCCCACCCGGCCACGGTGGTCTCGATCAGCCCGATGACCTCGTCGTCCCATTGGTGGGCGAGACGTTCAGCCGAATCGGCGATCCACTCGTCGATCCTGGTCCGCAGGTCAGCGTCGTCGAGGACGCGGCGTGCCCACCATTGGATCAGCTCGCCCACTCTCTGCTCCAGGTCGGACCCGGGGGACGTCTGGGCCCGATCGAGGCCGTCGTGAACCAGCTGCCACTGCGACTGGATGGCTTCCACCAGCTCCGGTGACCCCAGTATCCGCAGCTTCGACTCTTCGATCCGTTGCGCGAGATCGGCAGAGTTGCGCAGGTCGTCGGACATCCTCACCAGCATCCTCTCGATATCGGAGCGGACCGGGTGGTTGGGGTCGGAGGCCACGTCGTCGACCAGGATTCGAAACGAGGCGATCACCCGCTCGAAGATCCTCTCCCCGGCCCACGAGGGAACCCACCATGGGGCTGATCGAGCGAAGCTGTCCCTGAAAGCCGGCAGGTTGTCGACGATGACCACCTCGATTCCCCTGAGGGTGGCGTCGATCGACTCTCTGGTGTGGCCCCCCTTGAGCCAGGCATCGACCACCAGGGAGATGATGGGGGTGAACGGGGTCTGCCGCATCCAGTCGAGGGAGGTTCGGGTGACGACCTGAGCCACTGCTTCGTCGTCGAGCGATTGAGCGATCGTGGCGGCGGTCTCGATGCTGCGACGAGCCGCCAGGGTCGCGTTGCCCGAAGAGTCGAGCCAGGCGCCCACTCGACCGGCGATGCCTGCGTCGGTGAGCCAGTTCCTGAGATTGGCCGGATCCAGGAAGTTCTGTTGCACGAACTCGGCGAGACCCCGGCCGATCTCATCCTTGCTGCGCGGGATCAGAGCAGTGTGCGGGATGGGAATGCCGAGAGGATGACGGAACAGGGCGGTGACGGCGAACCAATCGGCGATCCCACCGATGAGCGCCGCTTCCGAGGCCGCCCGGACCCAACCGTTGACACCCGCGGCACCACCAAGGAAGTGGCTGGCCAGAAACACGACGAGGGCGCCGAAGAGGAAGAGGTTGGCGCGCCGCTTCCACCGTCTCAACTCGAGGACGCGTCGCTCTTCGTAGCTGGTATCGGATCCCGGGGAGGGGCCGATGGCCGGGGTCACCAGGAGCATCGTAAGCACAACCGGGCCAAAGACTGCTTACCTGAGGTAGGTCGCGCCAGAAGTTCCCCCCTCCCCGGCTACGCCGGTACTCCCCCAAGACCCCCTCCCCCCTTCGGGGTACTCCCCCCAACGCTCACTTCGTTCGCTGGGGGGAGAAACGGCTCACTACGTTCGCTGGGGGGAGAAACGAACGTCATGTTTCCTCCCCCAGGAGCGGAGCGACGTT
>Ga0214471_10000295_pt1 | contig 44888 bp, 48 predicted proteins | sample RVTome_5_FD_207665 | JGI IMG/M metagenome (GOLD analysis project Ga0214471, IMG submission 207665) | Soil microbial communities from uranium-contaminated site in the Upper Colorado River Basin, Wyoming, United States - RVT142D155 | ecosystem: Environmental > Terrestrial > Soil > Contaminated >... | reverse complement strand
CGCCGGCAAGCGCCTCACCGCGCGCTCGCGCGAGGACGCGCGCGAGTGCCTGATCTTCACGACGAATCAGGAAATCATCGTCTGCGCCGAGAAGTTCCTCTGAGCCGAGGCTAGGCCCTCGAGCCCGACTCGAGCGTCGGGTCAGCAGTCCTGATTAGGGTAGTAGCGGGCGAGCATCGCTTCGGCGTCCGGCTGTTCCTCGGGCGGGTGCATCACCGTCCCGCCTGCCACCGGGATCTCGGGCAGCGGCGGCACCCAGCCCGCGTCGAGCGCGTCGCCATAGGCCGCGGCACGCGCCCGATCCGGGTCGTCCGGCCGATCACCGGTACGCTTGCGCCGGGCGAAGATTGAAAACAGATTGAACATGACCTGCGTCATCCGCGCGGTACGGCGTGCAGCACGAGTTCCCAGTAGCCGTCTGGCCGTTCGCGCCACTGGCCCGCTTCGATGCCGCGGCCGTTCTGGTCCTCGACTTCGATCAGCGTCGGCATGTTGCGGCCCGGCGGGCCGTCGAATACGACGTGGATTTCCTTGGGCTCGTTCATTCGGTCCTCCGGGTGACGGAATCGGACCCCGGCGCTCGGTTTGGCATTCGTTGGGCGGCCGCTGCTGGTTTGCATGTTTCGATCAATTGGACTCCTGATCGCCGAGCACTGCTGTCAAGCTTTGTAAGATGAGGCACTGGAAAACGTCCCTTGCGGCAAACCAGTAAACTAGTTCGCATCGAACCGAGTGAAATCGCGCGGCGGGTCCCGGGATTAAGATCCGAAGGCGGGGCGGGTCCTTGCGTCGAATTTTTCCGCGGTGCATCGAAAGCCAATGCCTGAAGCGCCAATACCGTGAATGCCGACGACGCAACGCAGCAAGCGTCGCGTTGGCTGGCCGCGCTCGGCTACGCGCTGGCGAGTAGCGATATCGAGGGCGCGGCACGCCTGTTCGAGGTGGACGGCTTCTGGCGCGACATCGTCGCCTTCACCTGGAACATCAAAACTTGTGAAGGCCGCGACGAGATCAAGGCGATGATCGCGGCGACACTTGCGGGTTCAAAACCAGCGGCTTGGGCGCTCGAGGGCAAGGCGGCCCATAACGACGGCCTCACCGAAGCGTGGTTCAACTTCGAGACCGGCGTTGGGCGTGGCAAGGGCCATCTGCGGCTTCGCCAAGGCCGCTGCTGGACGCTGCTGACCGCGCTGCGCGAGCTCAAAGGTTTCGAGGAGCAAAGCGGCCCCTCGCGCGAGCTCGGCCTCGAGCACGGGGTAAGGCGCGACCTTCGCAGTTGGCTCGAGCGCAAGGACGAGGACGAGGCCGAGCTCGGCCATACCCGCCAGCCCTATTGCGTGATCGTCGGCGGTGGCCAGGGCGGCATCGCGCTCGCGGCGCGCCTGAAGTGCCTGAACGTTCCCGCGATCGTGGTCGAGAAAAACGCGCGCGCGGGCGACTCGTGGCGCAAGCGCTACCGCTCGCTGTGCCTGCACGACCCGGTCTGGTACGACCATATGCCCTACATCCCGTTTCCGGATCACTGGCCGGTGTTCTCGCCCAAGGACAAGATCGGCGACTGGCTCGAGATGTACGTCAAGGTGATGGAGCTCAATTACTGGAGCGCCACGCCCTGCCTCGGCGCGCGCTACGATGAACGCGCGGGCGAATGGCAGGTGCGGGTCGAGCGCGAAGGCAAGCCGCTCGTGCTGCGCCCGAAGCAGCTGGTGCTCGCTACGGGCATGTCAGGGTTTCCGAACCTCCCCGACGTCCCGGGCGCGGACTCGTTCAAAGGCACGCTCGTGCACTCGAGCCAGCACCTGGGCGGCGAGCCTTACCGCCGCAAACGCTGCGTCGTGCTCGGTGCTAACAACTCGGCGCATGACATCTGCGCCGACCTGTGGGAGCACGGCGCGGACGTGACCATGATCCAGCGCTCGCCGACCGTGGTGGCGACTTCCGACGCGCTGATGGAGTACGCCTGGTCGCGGCTCTATTCGGAAGCGGCAGTAAAAGCCGGCATTACCACTGATGTCGCAGACCAGACGCTGGCCTCGATCCCGTTCAAGGTGATGCCCGCGCTGCAGCGCCCGGTCTACGAGAAGATCCGCCAGCGCGACGCGAAACTTTACGAAGGCCTCGAAAAAGCCGGATTCCTGTTCGACTTCGGCGAAGACGGCTCGGGCATCCACTCGGCCTACATGCGCCGCGGCGCCGGCTACTACATCGACGTCGGCGCGTCCCAGATGATCGTCGACGGCCGCATCAAGCTGCGCAGCCGCGTCGGCATGGCACGCATCAACGAGCGCTCGGTGACGCTAACCGACGGCGCGGAGCTACCCGCGGAGCTGATCGTGTTCGCCACCGGCTACGGCTCGATGAACGGCTGGGCGGCCCAGCTCATCTCGCAGGAAGTTGCGGACCGCGTCGGCAAATGCTGGGGCCTCGGCTCGAACACCAGGTACGACCCCGGGCCCTGGGAAGGCGAGTTGCGCAACATGTGGAAGCCGACGCAACAGCCGGGACTGTGGTTCCACGGCGGCAACCTGATGCAAGCGCGCCACTATTCGCTCTACCTCGCGCTGCAGCTCAAGGCGCGGCTCGAAGGACTGCCGGCACCGGTCTACGGCCTGCCCAAGGTCCATCACCTCAGCTGAGCGGCGAGCGCAACCCGCGGTCGCCGCTCGCGCTCGCGCCCTTCGTGCGGCGCAGCTGGCGCTGAGCGGGCCGATCGCCGCTCAGCGGAAGAAATCGACGAAGCTCTCGATCACCGCCTGCGGCGCTTCCTCGGCGATGTAATGTCCGGTGGGCAGCGCGCCGCCGGAGACCTCGGCTGCGCAGTACTCGCGCCAGATCGCGAGCGCGTCGTACCACGCTTCGATTCTCGCTTTCGCGCCCCAGTGCACGCGCAGCGGACAGGCAATCCGGTGCCCCGCGGCGCGGCTTTCGCGGTCGTGCACGAGATCGATCGAGGCCGCGGCACGGTAGTCCTCGCACATGCCGCGGATCATCTCGGGATCGCGCACCGCGCGCATGTAATCGGCGAGCGCATCGGGGGCGAAGAAATCCGGCGGCTTGGGCTCGCGCCAAGTGTGGGCGCGGAACCACGCCTCGGGCGCCGCGTTGATCAGATTCTCCGGGAACGGATGCGGCTGCGCGAACCAGAACCAATGGTAGTAGCCCAGGCCGAAGGCCATGTCGGCGCGCTCGAAGTGCTCGAGCGTCGGGATGATGTCGAGCAGCGCGAGCTTCTTCACGCATTGCGGGTGATCGATCGCCAGCCGGTGCGAGACGCGCGCGCCGCGATCGTGCGCCGCGAGATAGAACGACTGGTGGCCGAAGTGCGCCATCAACTCGACCATATCGCGCGCCATCTCACGCTTGGCGTAGGCGGCGTGATCGGCGCTCGGCGGCGGCTTGATCGAGCCGCCGTAGCCGCGCAAGTCGGGGCAGAATACCGTGTAGCACTGCGCGAGCGCGGGTGCCACCTTGTGCCACATGGCGTGCGTCTGCGGGTTGCCGTGCAGCAGCAGCAGCGCCGGTCCCGCGCCGCCGCGGCGAAGGCGCAGCGCGCCGTCGCGAACGCGCACCTTCTCGAGCACGAAACCGTCGAAAAACATACCTTCAGCGCACCGCCGGCGCTTCAATCATAGACTGCCGGGCTAGCAAAGGGCGCGGCGCCTCGCGCTGCCCGAAGCGGCGCCCTCGGGTGTCCGGGGAAGGGCCGCTGGCCCGGGCTCAGTCGGCCGCGCGCCCGGCGATCTTGCGCCGGGGGCGGAACTGGCTTACCGGCCTGGACGAAATGAATGCGCGCGCGAAGCGCGCCATGCGCATCATCTGATAGCCGGCGCCCGGTTCGCGCGATTCGCTGCCGCGCGCGAGCTGCATCAGCGTTTCCTTCTCGAGCTCGCGCGCGTGCGCCTCGCGAGCCGATTCCTGGACCATCTCCTCCAGCAGGCGCTGACGGTCCTCGAGCGCGAGCTGCTGGCGGCGCAGCGTGAGCAGGTTGCGGCAGCGCGCCATGCACTCGCGAACGTCGACCGGCTTCGAGAGCAAGTCGGTGATGCCGACGTCGAGCGCCGCGTAGCGCACATCGCGCGCGTCGTGCACCGTCACCATCATCATCGGCACGTTATCGTAGCCGGGCAAGGCGCGCAGGCGCTTGACGAACGCGATGCCGTCCATGTCGGGCATCAGGTAATCGACCAGCACGAGGTCGGCGACATGCCGCGTCGCCCACACCAGCGCATCGACCGGGCGCGCAAATCCGCTCACCTGGACGCGCTCGTCCAGGCTGCGGACCACTTGCTCGAGAATGGCGCGGCTGGTCGCCTGGTCGTCGACCACAATCACGGTGTTGCTCGCCTTGGGCAGCACCTTGATCTGCGCGTCGGTCATCCTTTTTTCTTCTGGGAGGTGGTGATGGAGCGTCAGACTACCTGCAGGGATTTGCCGTGTCCAGCCGCTGCGCAAGACGCGCCCGTCGCGGCGCGCAGCGTGGCAGCGACTACTTCGCCCGCCAGCCGCCGTCCACGACGAGTGCGTGCCCGTTGATGTAAATCGCGGCATCGGAGGCGAGGAAACTCACCGCGGCGGCGATGTCCTCCGGCGTGCCGCGCGTGCCCACCGGCACCAGCGAGCGCACCATGTCGTCGTTCACTGCGACGCCGCGCCCGCTCATGTCGGGCACGCCAGGCCCGAGGATCGCCTGCGAGTGCGCCCGCAGACCGGTCGGGATCGCTCCCGGGCAGACGCAGTTGGCGCGGATGCCGCGCGCGCCGTACTGCACCGCCATTTGGCGGGTGAGACCGATCACGCCGTGTTTGGCGGCGATGTAGGCGGCGCCGCCGCCGGTGCCGTTCAGCCCGGCAACCGAGGACATGTTGATGATGCGCCCGTGCCTGCGCGGCAGCATCTCCCTCAACGCGCGCTTGGAGCCGAGGAAAACGCCGGTCAGGTCGATGTCGATCACCCGGCGCCAGAGCGCCTCGTCCGTTTCGTCGACGTCGAAATAGCCGTCCAGGATACCGGCGTTGTTGACCATAATCTCCAGCGCTCCGAGCTCGGCGATCGCCGCCGAGACCGCCCGGTCGAGCTCGGCCGAGCGGCTGACGTCGGCCTGGTAGCCGCGCGCGCGCCCGCCTGCCGCCTCGATCCGGCGCGCGGTTTCGCGCGCCGATGCATCGTCGAGATCGATTGCCGCCACCGCAACGCCTTCCGCTGCGAGCTTTATCCCAATCGCCTGCCCGAGGCCCGACCCGGCCCCGGTCACCGCCGCCATGCGCTGTTTCGTCGTCATTTACGCTCCTGAAGGGGCAAGAAAAGAAGTCTGGCCTGGTTCCCGGTGCCGTGGCCATTACGAGAACGTTTTGCATTTCGCTGTGAACCACGGCCGGTCGATGCCTGCAAAGGTCGGCTTTGCTTGCGGCAGATCAATATACGCGAGCACCCAGAGCCTAACCTTTTTAGGAGTTCTTCAATTTCTGGGGAGCATGCGATGAAACGAACAATAGTGGTGCTGAGCGTTGCAGGACTGGCGATGGGCCAGGTCTACGCCGCCGATCCCGCGACCATCGACTGGTCGAAGATTCCCGTCAACGAGGTGACGCTGTTTTACCCGGGCCAGTCCTCGTATCAGTGGCTGCGCAACGATCACAAGGGCGACAAGGGCGCGAAGGCCACCCAACGCGGCTCGACCTGCGTGAAATGCCACGAGGACGAGGAGAAAACGCTCGGCGAGGATCTCGTGAAAGGCGGCCCGCTCGAGCCGACTCCGATGGCCGGCAAGAACGGCTGGGTGGTGCTGAAGGTGCAGGCGGCCTACGACGAGAAGAACGCGTTTTTCCGCTTCCAATGGAAGACGCGCAATCCGTTCCCCGGCATCGACCATCCGTACCTGCGCTTCGACGGCAAGGACTGGAAGGGCTACGGCGGACCCAAGCTCGACAAGGACGTGCAGGAAGGCAAGCAACCGGGCCTCTACGAGGACCGGATGACGATGTTCATCGACGACGGCAAGGTATCCGGCTTCTCCAAGCAGGGCTGCTGGCTTACGTGCCACGATGGCGAGCGCGACATGCCGAAGGAGGTCTCGAAGGCCGACGCCCAGGCGAACGCGCTGCTCAAGGCCATCACTAAGAATGACCTGCGCAAGTTCCTGCCCGATACGCGCACCGACCCGATGGACTGGAGGACCGGCAGGTCGCAAGAGGAGATCGCCAAGCTCAAGGCGGCGGGCGAGTTCATCGACACGATGCAATGGCGCGCACACCGTTCCAACCCGGTCGGCATGGCTGATGACGGTTACGTGCTCGAGTACCGCAACTCGGACGCCGGCAAGAACATGTTCGCCGGCAACAAGGACTCGAAGACCGGCATGCCCAAGTACATGTGGGACGAGAAGAAGGTGGGCTACCGCTCGATCACCGCGGAGCAGCTGCGCAAGGGCAGCCACCACCTGATCCGCGAGGTGAACGGGGTGCCGTTCGATCCGAAGGCGCCCTGGAGGGCCGGCGACATGGTTCCGAACTACGTCGTGAGCCGTGCCGACTCCGCGGGCTCGGCCGCCGACAACAACGCCCGGGGCGAATGGAAGGACGGCATGTGGACCGTGGTGATGACGCGTCCGCTCAATCTGAAGAACGCGGACGACAAGGCGCTCAAGCACGGCGCCACCTACACCATCGGCCTTGCCGTGCACGACGACAACGTCACCACGCGCGGCCACTTCGTCTCGTTCCCGAGATCCCTCGGCTTCGGTGCGCGAGGCGACATTCAGGCGGTGAAGCTGCCGTAGTCTGCAACCGACCGGAAATCGGGGACGCTCCCCGGTTTCCGGCGATATTCAGGGGGAAGAAGTCGAGGTCAGCCCCGGAGTTCGCAGCAGGCCGAGCTGCACGAAGCGCAGATACAGCTCGCGGCAGGCCCAGGCGTCGGTCGCCGCGTAGGTGATCTGCGCCGCCGAGAGCCGCGCTGCGGCCCAGTTCGAGGTGCGGTTGCCCTTCGGGATGCGCGCTCCGAGAAAGATCGCCGCGAGGTTGCGCAGGCCCGTCTGGCGCAGGCCGTGGCGGCGCGCGATGTGACCGAGGTCGAGCACGCCGGCTTCGGCGAGTGGAAACAGGCGCTTGAGCTGGCGCAGGTCCTCGGCGAGCGCGACGCCGGCCTTGACGATCTCGGGCGCGCCGACGAGCTCGGCGATCGCCGCGGCAGCGTCGAAGCGCTGCAACTGCAGCACGTAGACCGTGTGCGCCGTGGCCATCTGTATGAGGCACGGCAGGTGGCTTTCGCCCTTCCGAAACGCCGGCCGTGTCTCGGTATCGAAGCCGAGCACGCGCTCGGCGCGGATGTCGGCCAGCGCGCGCTCGAGCTCGCCCGGGTTGGCGACGAGGCGCACCTCGCCCTCGTAGCGCCGGATCGGCAGCTCGGCGAGCGCTTCCCTGGAGATCTCGCGCGCGAACCCGGCGGGCGGCGTGGCCCCGTGCTCGCGGCTCACCATCCGGAGACGCGCTCCCAGGTGCGCTCGATCTGCCCGCCGGGCTCGAGCACGTGGTAGCGCTCGAACTGCGCGGCAGTCGCACAGGCGTGGTTCGGCAGGATGCGCAGCAGCGTGCCCACGGGCAGCTCCGGCAGCCTGCGCGGATCGCCGCTGCGATGCGCGACGATGCCGTGCTCCTGGTTCGTCTCCGAAACTATCAGGTCTTCGAGCGGGCGCCCCGCGGCGTCGCACACCATGCCGTAGCCCTGGTCGAGCGGCTGTCTCGCGGTGCCGCGGTCGCGCGAGAGCGCCATCCAGCCCGCATCCGTGATGGCCCAGCCCTTGTCGCGCTGGTGGCCGATCACGCTGGCGAGCACCGAGAGCGCGATGTCGTCGGTCGCGCAGACTTCGAGCCCCGCCATCACCAGGTCCTGGAACACGAACACGCCTGCGCGCACCTCGGTGACGCCGCTCAGATCGTCGATGAAGGTCGCGGTCGGCGTCGAGCCGACGCTCACTACCGGCGCCGCATGCCCCGCCTCGCGCAGGCGCTTCGCGGCGTGCACCACCGCGTCGCGCTCGCGCCGCGCCATGCTGCGAATCGCCTCGATGCCGCGGCAATCGTAGGACGCGCCCGCGTGCGTCATCACGCCCGCGACCGTGGCGCCACCGCGCGCGATTTCCGCGGCGATCGCCACGAGCCGCGCGTCGTCCGGCCGCACGCCCGCGCGGTGTCCGTCGGAGTCGATCTCGATCAGCACCGGCAGCGCGGACCCGGCCACGGCGCGCGCGAGCTCGAGGCTGTCGAGCACCACCGTGAGGCGAACACCGCTTCGCGCCAGCGCCGCGGCGCGCTCGAGCTTCTTCGGCGCGATCGCCACCGCGTAGAGGATGTCGCGGTAGCCGCCGGCGGCGAACGCCTCGGCTTCCTTGAGCGTGGAGACCGCGATCGGCGCGGCGGCGCTGCCGTGCAAGCTGCGCGTGAGCTCGAGGCTCTTTGCGGTTTTCACGTGCAGCCGCAGCGTGCAGCCGAGGGAGGCGATATGCTGCGAAAGCCGGCGCCAGTTCGCCTCCAGCTTGACGCGATCGACGAGCAGCGCAGGGGTCTCGAGCCGTGCGAGCTCGCTCATATGCGATCGCCTGGCGCGCGCACGCGCCTGCCACGCGCGCCACCGCGCGCGACGCGGTTCCACGCCGTGCGCTCGCCACCGGGTGCAGTGCACAGGTCGGAAAGGAAGGTGTCGCGGCGTTTCATGGTGTCAATGTGCAGTATGCCGCGCGCCCCTCGAATTGGCTCGCCGGTTCCGCGGTGGCGAATTGCGCGCATCGGCGCTAGCATAGACGGCGCCGCGCCCTCCCGGGAGCGCGCGGCGGCCGCCGCCCGAGCGTTTGCGCAGCCGCATCGCGCGTCGCGGGGGCGGCGAACCAGGGCCACGAAGCGAGGCGACCATGGCGACCAGCTCGACAAAAAGGAAACCCAACGGCTCCGCGCGTCCGATCCGCACCGAGCGCGACTACATGGGTGCTGCATCGGCGACGAAGCAGCTGCTCAAGCAGCCGGTGCGCGAAACGACGGCCGAACTGCGCCTGCAGGCGCTCATAAAAGAAATGGACAAGTTCGAGGCGCTAAACGACGACGCCGACCCCGAAGACCCGGACGACGAGCTCTACGACGGCCCGCACCGGCGCTGGTCGGACGATTCCTCGGATCCCGAGTGAAACCGTAAATCGGGGACAGACCCCGATTTACGGTGCTAAGTGCTTGGGGGCGCGGCGATCATTGCGAGGTCTGTCCCCGATTGATCAGCGCTGCGCCAGCGTGAAGACCAGGTACAGCGTGCCGATATAGACCACGGGAATCGCGGGCGCGAGCATGCGCGCCATGGCGTAGGCGGGCGACTGGCACGCCTTCCACACCAGATAGCCCATGCCCATCAGCAACAGTGCGCCGCCCGCCGCCGCGTAGTGTGCGCCTCCCATCTCGCCAAGCAGCGGCACGTCGCTAAAGAGGTCGGAGAACGACAGGATGGTGACGTTGAACGCGTTGCTGCCGTAGACGTTGCCCATCGCGATGCCGTAGGACTTGCGCAGCGTCGCCGCCACGGTGACCGAGGCCTCGGGCAGGGTGGTCACGATCGACACCAGCAGCACGCCGATGAAGCTCGCGCTGATGCCCGAGATCTCGGCGATGCTGTCCGCGCTCGCAGCGAGGAACCGCCCCGCGACGATCACCACCAGCGCCGAGATGCCAAAGCCGATCCAGGCCCGGCGCGCGCTGCCAGTGGGCGCGGGGATGTCCTCGAGGTGCATGTGCGTCTGGCCGGCCTTGTAGACCATGCGCATGCCGGCGAGGTAGCCGGCCAGGACGAGCAGCCCGCCGAGGCTGGTCGGCCCGAGCTTGACGTCGCCCGCGATGCCGAAGACGAGCGCCAGTGCGACCAGACCCATGCCGACCAGGATCAGAAGCTCGGTGTCGCGCCCCTGGCCGCCGAAGAGCTTGCCCACGCCGAAGGCCATCGCGACGCAGGCGAGCACGAATACGTTCAACATGTCCGCGCCGAACACGTTGCCGAGCGCGAGCCCGGGCGAGCCTTCCAGCCACACCGCCGAGATGTTGACCGTGACTTCGGGCAGCGAGGTGGCGATACCCACCAGCAGCGTGCCCACCCAGAGCTTGCCCCAGCCGGTGCTCTCGGCGAGATCGTCGCCGTAGCGCGCGAGCCCGATTCCGGCGAACACCACGAAGGTCGCGCTGACCAGAAATACGATGACGGCCGTGCCCAGAGTTTCCATGACCTACGCTCTCCTTTCCTGAATTCGAGCTTTGCCGGGGTCGACTTCCTTCTTGTGCCCTTACTTGTAGAGCGTTTGCGGCAGCCAGAGCACCACCTGCGGGAAGATGTACACGATCACCATGCACAGGATGACGATGTACAGGAACGGCAGGCAGCCGCCGAAGATCTGCGTGAGCAGCACGTGCTTCGGCGCCACGCCCTTCAGGTAATACGCCGCCATCGCCATCGGCGGCGACAGGAACGCGGTCTGCAGGTTGAGCGCCACCAGGATGCCGAACATCAGCGGGTCGATCTGGAAGTGCGCGAGCATCGGCAGGAAGATCGGCACGAAGATGATGATGATTTCGGTCCACTCGAGCGGCCAGCCGAGCAGAAAAATGATGAACTGCGACAGGATCAGGAACGTGATCGGGTTCAGGTCCATGCCGAGCACGGTCTGTTTGATCAGGCCCTCGCCGCCGAGGTAGGCGAAGATCGAGGCGAAGGTCGACGAGCCCACGAACAGCCAGCACACCATCGCCGAGGTGCGCGCGGTGAGATAAACCGTCTCGCGCACACCCTGCCAGGTGAGCGAGCGGTAGCCCGCCGCCAGCACCACCGCGCCGAAGGCGCCCACAGCCGCCGCCTCGGTCGGCGTCGCCAGGCCGAACATGATCGCGCCGAGCACCGAAAGGATCAGGATCGCCAGGGGGAAGAACGACTTTGCGAGCATGCGGAGGACTTCGCCCATCGGCACTTTGCCCATCTCCTTGGGTAGCGCGGGCGCGGTGCTCGGCTTGACGATGGCGAGCACGATCACGTAGGCGATGTAAAGCCCCGCCAGCAGGAACCCCGGCAGCAGCGCTGCGGCGTAGAGCTTCACCACCGAGATGCTCGCCTGCGCGCCGTATACGATCAGCATGATCGAGGGCGGGATCAGGATGCCGAGGCACCCGCCCGCGCACACCACCCCCGAGGCGATGCGCACGTCATAGCCCGCCTTGAGCATCTGCGGGAAGGCGAGCAGGCCCATCAGGGTCACGACCGCGCCGACGATGCCGGTCGCGGTCGCGAACAGCGCGCAGGTGGCGAGCGTCGCCACCGCGAGCGATGCCGGCACGCGCCGCAGCGCCACCTGCAGGCTTGCGAACAGCGTATCGAGGATGTTTGCCCGCTCGACCATGTAGCCCATCGCCAGGAACAACGGAATCGACACGAGCGCGTCGTTGTTCATCACCGAGAAAGTGTTCTGCGTGAGCAGATAGAACACGCGGTTGTCGAAGAACGCCTGCTGCGGCTGGAAGTACGCGTAGTAGCCGAACCCCACCCCGAGCGCCATCAGGGTGAACGCGACCGGGAACCCGATCATGATGGCCATGACCAGGATCCCCAGCATGACCAGCGCGACGACGGGATCGCTCATTGGCCTTCCTCCTTCGCGCGCTTCGCGGCGGCTTGCGCCAGGATCTGGTTCTCGAGCTCCTCGACGTCGTGCAACCGCGCCGGCCATTGCCCCTCGCGCAGGCAGACCACGCAGCGCAGGACTTCGGCAAATCCCTGCAGCGCGAGCAGGCCGCCGCCGATCGGGATCATCATCTTGAGCGGCCAGATCGGCACCCCCGCCGGGCTGTTGACGCTCACCTCGTGGATGCGCAGCGACTCGGCGCCGTAGGGCCAGCCCGCGATCACCAGCGCGAGCACGCCGGGAAAGAAAAACGTCACGAACAAAACGAGTTCGGCCGCTGCCTGTACCCGCGGGCGCCACAGGCGGTAGAGGATGTCCGCGCGCACGTGCCCGCCGCGCGACAGCGTGTAGGCGCCCGCCATGTAGAACACGCCCGCGTACATCAGGTAGCTCATGTCGAACGCCCAGCTCGTCGGATCGTTCAGCACGTAGCGCACCAGCACTTCGAAGACGGTGCCGAGCGTGAGGATCGCGATGCACCACGCGAAGGCGTGGCCGACCGTCTTGCTCAGGTAGTCGATGCCGTAGATGACGCGATGCACTGCGGCGCCCTCACGCGGGCCGCCGGGTTCGGCTCCAACAGATTTCATCGTTGACTCCGCATGGCGGCGCGCACGCGCTGCGGCGTGCGGCGCCGCGAAACCACTATCGGGGGTTCGGCGCAGCCGGCCGCGGCGAGGCGGCCGGAACGGAGTCAGGCCCGGGGCGGGCCGGTGGGATCGGGACGAAGCCGGAGCGGGAGGGAAGGGTCAGGCGACGCGCGCTGCGTGCCGCGCGCGAACGAAGCTTGCGCAGGTACGGGCCGGGCGCTACGCGCAACAAGAGCGGGCGCATCGTCCGAACCTTGCGCCGCCTCGCCATCGAGGGTGCCGTCCGCCTGCGCCCGCGTGGCGAGCGACTTGCGCGCTTCGGGCAGCACCGCCGCGCTGTAATCCGGGGCGCCGAAATACCAGTCCTGGACGTCGTCAAGATCGCGGAAGGTGCCGGCATGAAGGCCAGCCGCGACGAGCAGCAGCGCGACCGCGCGCACGAACCAACCCCCTGGGCGCGTCGCAGCTTGACCGGTCTGGGAGTCGATCACGGCGCGGGATGCTACTCGGTAAGCATTGTGCCGTCCATGACGCCAGGCAAGCAGGGACCGGCCCCGCTTTGCGGGGCCAAGCGCGCTACTCGATAGTCCACTCGTGGCTGCAGTTGTGGCACTACACGTAAATGCGGGCGGTCTCGGAGAGCACCGTAAAGCGGCCGTAGCAGCCGCACTGCGGGCACGTCGAGCGGTTGGCGAAGCGCTGCGCCTCGCTAAGCACTCCGGCGAAGCGCTGCGACGCCCTGACACCCGCAAGTCCGATGAAATAAAGCACCACCAGTGTGACGAGCGGCGTCAGTCCCGGCGTTCTCAGCCCGATCATTTCGAGCACCGCGCCGATGACAAACGCGCATAGCATGCACACGGCGAGCCAGCCGAAGCTCTCCAGCAGCCGGCGCTCGTACCAGCGGCGAAAGCCAAGCTTGCCGATCGAGTGAGCGGGTTCCATGGGGGCCCCGCGGCCATTCTACGCCCGCGGCTATGCTCGAGCTCAGCGCTTGTCGCCCAATACCAGCTCGATGCGCCGCCGGATCGCGGCGGCGGCGTCGCGGTCGCCCGCGGCCTGGGCGCGGCTCTCCTGCACGCCGAGCCAGGCAAGCAGCGGGCGGCGCCAGCCATTCGCCGAGGCCGTCTCGGTGGCGGCGGCGATGTCCGCCGGCGCGATGCGCCCGATGCGAAAGAGCACTCCGGCAGCCACCAGCCGCGCAAGCGGCTCCTCGATCGCGCCGAGCGCGCCGCCCTCACCGCCGCGCGCGAGTACCGCGCGATGCGCTGCAGGAAGGAGCGAAACATCCAGTCCCTCCCAACGCCCGGCGAGGTAGGCTGCATAAGCGCGCGCGGGTGCGCCGGCGTCCTGCGCAAGCGGCGCAAAGTCCGGGCACTCGTCGAACTCCAGGCTCGCCGTGCGCAGTGCGCAACGCAGCAGCTCCGCGTGCGCCACCTCATCCGCGCGCCCGGTACGCGCGAGCTCGGCCCGGCCGCGCTCGAATTCGAACTCGGCGACGCGTGCATTGCCGCGCAGGTACGCGCCCTCGTAGCCCTCGAGCGCGCTGCGGGCATTCAGCGTCCAGTCCGGCGGCGGCGGTCCGCCGGCGCACGCGGCAATGAGCGCCGTGCCGGCGAGCGCAAGCGATGCCGCGCGCAGGCGCCGCGCCGCGCTCACGGCAGCCTCAGCTCGGTGTCGCGCTTGAAGGGCCACTTGCGGTTGACTTCGTCGATCAGTTGGCTCACCTTGCGCAGGCTCGACTCGACCTCGGCGCGCAGCGCCGCGAGGTCCTCGGTCGCGGCACGCGTGTTGGCGGCGATCTTCTGCGCGTCGGCGAGCACCGCGTCGACCTTCTGCAGGCTCGCGCGCGCATCAACCAGCAAGATGTTGACCTGCGCCACCGCCTTCCTCGTTTCGTCCATCACCCCGCTTGCGGCCTCGACTACGCCGCCCGCGCCGAACACGCGCTCGTCGGCCTTGTCCACGGTGCGCTCGACCTTCTGCGCCAGCGTGTCGAGGCGCTTGGTGGCCCCGTCCAGCGATGTGAGCAGCGCGTTCGCGCGCTCGATCGCGGCGATCACCTTCTTCGCCTCCTCGTCGCTGCCGAGCAACCCCGAGAGCGCGCCGTAGCGTCCGCTCATGCGCTCGGCGAGCGAGCGCAATGCGACCATGCTCTGGTTGATTGGCGCGTTCTGCGCGGTCATCGCCTCGACGTTCTCGATCACGCGCCGCAGGTTCGCGATCAGGACGGGCAGCTCCTCGGCGGTGTCCCCGCGAAGCACGAAGCGCACCGCGCCGTCGGGCAGCGGCGGGTCCTCGAGGTTGCCGGTGAACGCGCGCAGCCGCGCCGCGCCCACCAGGCCGCGCTCGAGCGTGAACACGCTCGTGGTGCGAAGCCAGCGCCCGTCCTTTCTCGGCACGTCGATCTCGATGCGCGCCTGGCCGGTCTCGGCGAGCTCGATGCGCCGCACGCGCCCCACCGGAAAGCCCGAGAAGGTGAGGTCCGATCCCACGCTCACGCCCTCGGAATTGTCGGACATGAGGACGAGCCGCTGCGTCGTCTCGAAGGCGCCGCGCGCGTAGAGCACGTAGATGACGAACGCCGCCACCAGGGCGATCGTCAGTGTGAGCAGCAGTGTCGCCTTCAGGCCGGCGCGGCGAATCGGCAGCGAGGATTGGGGCTCGTCGGCCATGCGTTCTTCGCTAGACGTACATGATGACGAGGAACACGCCCTCGATCATCGCGATTGCGGCGCCCAGGCGCACCATGCCTCGCTGCACCGCGATCGCCGCCATGCCTTGCTCGCGCGGCACGGCGAGCGCCGCCGTGATCGGCACCGCCGCGACCACCACGCCGAAAAGGAAGGTCTTGATCGCCATGCCGGTGACCATCACCCAGTCGTACACCAGACCGGTGATGCGCAGGAACTGCGTGATGCCCCACGGTGAGAAGCCGTACATCGCAAGATAGGCCAGCACGAGCGCTACCGTGCAGCTGAGATAGGTGAGCAGCATCACCGCCACCACGCTGCCGATCGCGCGCGGCACGAGTTCGCGGTGCAGCGGATCGCGTCCCGAGCGCTGCAGCGCCTCGAGCTCGCCGCGGATGTGCATCAGCGCCACTTCGGTGTTGATCGCTGCGCCCGAGCGCAGCGCGACGAACAGCGCCGCGAAAAGCGGAATCAGCTCTAGCACCAGCACCCGCACGGTGAGCTCGAGCGCGTACTGCGACAAACCGAAGTCCTGCGCCGTGCCGACCACGATGCGGATCAGCACGAAGCTGATCGCCGCGCAGGCGAGCGTGAACCAGCCGAGCACCTGCCAGGCGGAAAAGTAGATCTGGCGCGCGGCCACCCGGCGCGCCGCCTCGTCGTAGGCCGAAGGCGAGAGCGCGGTGGCGATCGCCTCGGCGGCGAACTGGAAGGTGCGCAGCCAGCTCGCCGGACGGTCGATCAGCGCGCCGCGCAGCTCGGTCAGGTCGCGGGCAATCGAGAACGGGCGCTGCGGCATGCGGCGATGATACAGGGGACCGACCCCGCGATTCCCCGGCGACCGATGTCCCCGGGGCCGGTCGCCTTACTTCGCCTCGCGGATCGCCTGCCAGACGCGCTGCGGGCTGGCCGGCATGTCGAAGTGCCGGATGCCGAGCTCCGAGAGCGCATCCACGATCGCGTTCATCACCGAAACGAGCGCGCCCGCGCAGCCCGCCTCGCCGCAGCCCTTCACCCCGAGCGGGTTCGTGGTCGCCGGCACCGGGTGGCTCGCGAAGCCGATCGTGCCCGGGGTATCTTCGGCGCGCGGCATGGCGTAATCCATGAACGAGCCGGTCAGAAGCTGGCCGGTCTCGTCGTACACCGCCTGTTCCATGATCGCCTGGCCGATGCCCTGCACCACGCCGCCGTGCACCTGCCCTTCGACGAGCAGCGGATTGACGATGGTGCCGAAGTCGTTCGCCGAGCTGTAGCGCGCGATCTCGACGATGCCGGTCTCGGGGTCGATCTCGACCTCGGCGACATGGCAGCCGTTCGGAAAGGACGACGGAATCACTTCGGTGACGTGAGAAACGTCGAGCGTTTTCGGTAACCCCTCGGGCAGCGCCATTCCGGCACGCAGCTTCGCGGCGAGCTCCATGATGCCGATACCGCGGTCGGTGCCCGCCACCACGAACCTTCCCTTGCGAAACTCGATGTCGGCCGCGGCTGTCTCGAGCGCGACGCCCGCGAGCTCGCGGCCGCCCTCGATCACGAGGTCGGAAGCCTGCGCGATCGCCGCGCCGCTCATCATCATCGAGCGCGAGCCGCCGGTGCCGGCGCCGAACACCAGCTCGTCACTGTCGCTTTGCGCAAGGCGGATCTTCTCGAAGGGGATGCCAAGCCGCGTCGAAAGCACTTGCGCGAAGGGCGCCGCGTGCCCCTGGCCGTAATCGAGCGTGCCGGTAGTTAGCGTCACGCCGCCGTCGGCCTCGAACCTGAGCGAGCCGCTTTCCTTGTTTGGCGGCGCGGTTACCTCCAGAAAGCTGCCGATGCCGATGCCGCGCAGCCTGCCGCGCTTGCGGCTCTGGGCCTTGCGCTTCTCGAACCCGGCCCAGTCGGCGGCGGCGAGCGCTTTCTCGAACACGGCGGGGAAGTCGCCGCTGTCGTAGGTCATGTCGGAAGCGGCCTTGAACGGGATCTCCTCCGGCCGGATGTGGTTGCGCCGGCGCAGCTCGAGCCGGTCGACGCCCATCTCGCGCGCGGCGGTGTCGATCAGGCGCTCCATGTAGTAGTTGCCTTCGGGGCGTCCGGCGCCGCGATAGGCGCTCACCGGCGAGGTGTTGGTGAACATGATCTTCGAGGACACCTCGATCAACGGCGTGCGGTACACGCTCGGCGTGTTCTTCACCGCGTTCATGGTCGCCATGAGCGGGCCCACTACGCCCAGGTAGGCGCCGATGTTGCCGTAGCCCTGCACCCGCACCGCGAGGAACCTGCCGTCCTTGTCGAGCGCGAGCTCGGCGCTCATCTCGTGATCGCGCCCGTGGTGATCGGAGACGAAGCTTCCCGAGCGCTCGTCGGTCCACTTCACCGGGCGGCCGAGCGCGCGCGCCGCATGCGCGAGCGGCACGTACTCGGGATAGACCGCGGACTTCATGCCGAAGGAGCCGCCGACGTTGTAGGTGCGCACGCGCACCTTCTCCGCGGGCACGCCGAGCAGCTCGGCGAGCTGGTTCTTGAGAGAGAACACGCCCTGGCTCGGCGCGGTGAGCGTGAAGCGCCCGCTCGCCTTGTCGTAGGCGCAGATCGCTGCGCGCGGCTCGATCGCCGCCACCACGAGCCGCGTGTTGCGTAGCGCGAGCTTGGTCACGTGCGCCGCGCTCGCAAACGCCGCGGCCACCTTCTCCGCGTCGCCGAAATGAAAGTCACACGCGAGGTTGCCCGGCACGTCGTCGTAGAGCTGCGGCGCGCCCTTACGCGCGGCTTCGCTCGCGCGCGTCACCGCCGGCAGCGGTTCGATGTCGAGCTCGACGGTCTCGGCCGCGTCCTTCGCCTGGTTGGGAGTCTCGGCCACCACGCAGGCGACCGGGTCGCCGACGAAGCGCACCTTGCCCGAGGTGAGCGAGCGCCGCTCGGGCTTTTTCATCGGGGTGCCGTCGCGGTTGACGAGCGGCACGATGCACTTGTGCGAGTTGTAGGCGGCGAGGTCTTCCGCGGTGTAGACGGCGAGCACCCCGGGCATTGCTTCCGCCGCCTCGCTTCTGACTGCGCGCAGGACGCCGTGCGCATGCTGGCTGCGAACGATGCAGGCGTAGGCCTGGCCGGGCTCGTTCAGGTCGTCGGTGTAGCGGCCCTCGCCGCGCAGCAGCACCGGGTCCTCGGTGCGCCGCACCGGCTGGCCGACGCCGTACTTGGCAAGCGAAAGGGCTTCGGCATCGCTGCGATCGTTCATGGCGGGCGGGGCAGGATTCGGAGGGAAGGGCCGATTATTGCAGACGCGGCCCGCCGGGTGCGCGTGCCCGGCACCGGCAGAGCGAAACGCCCGGGCCCGGGCGTGACTCAGACGAGCCAAACGCCGGTCTACAGCGCGCGATCAGGGTATGTTTAGGGCTGGCAAACCGAACCGTCACCAATGAGCGACAAGCCATGATCCACGTCATCGCCGTCATTACCGCGAAGCCCGGCCAGCGCGAGGCCGTCCTGCAGGCGTTTCGCGCCAACGTGCCCGCCGTCAAGGCGGAGAAGGGCTGCATCGAGTATGGCGCCGCGGTCGATGCGCCAGGCGACCTGAAGATCCAGACCAAGTTCGGCGCCGACACCTTCGTTGTCGTCGAGAGGTGGGAGAGCGTCGACGCACTCAAGGCGCACGCCGCGGCGCCGCACATGTCGGCCTACGCCGCGAAGGTCAAGGACCTGCTCGCGAACCGCGTGATCCACGTCCTTTCGCCCGTCTGAGCGCCGCGCAGGCGTACGACGTCACGCAGGGGGTGCCGAAGTTCGGAGTCTGACTTTCTCGCTGCGCGCCGGCGTGCAAGACCGATCGGAGTACGCGATCGGTCTGCGTCGGCGGCGCTTACTCGAGCTACATGCAGTTCATGTGCTTTGCGCCCTGGCAGTTATCGCGGATGTGAGGCGTCCAGGTCGTCTTCATGTACGCGATGATGTCGAGCGCGTCCTCGCGCGTCAGCACGCCGCGCCAGGGCGGCATCTTCGAATCGGGCGCCGGCTTGTCGAGGATCATTCCGAGCAGTTGCGCGTCCTCGTGATGCCAGGCGTGGCCGCTGCTGTCGAGCGCCGGCGCGCCGCGCTCGCGGTTCTGCCAGTTGAATTCCCCGCGCCCTTCGAAGCCGTGGCAACCGACGCAGTACTGCTGGTACAGCGCCTTGCCATGCGCGGGTTTTGCGGACGCGGTCATCGATCCGGACGAGAAATCGATCTGGCCGACAACCAGGATGAACAGTGCGGCAACGACGGCGGCGATGACCGCGATCGTGCCGAAAACGCGTTTGGTCGCGCTCCGTGAGGAGCCATTGCCTGTTGCCGGGGCGCCGGCCGGCAAAGACTCATTGCTCGCCGAATTTGGCAAGGCGTGGCGATGTCCGGGCTTGCGTTGGCGTTTGCGCTTCGACATCCATCGCATCACAGCATCTCCCCCGGACTCGCGCTTGATCTGCATCAAGCTGAATCAGGAGGAGCGTTCGTTGCGCCGGCGCGATCGGCGATGCCGGCGCTCCCGCCCGGGAACCCGGTCGCGGTACTATCTGGCGGCTACAGGGCTCGGAGAGGGGCCGACAATTTTGAGCGGCACGAATCACAAGCACCGGCTGGCAGCAATCCTTGCGGCGGACGCGGCGGGCTATTCGCGCCTGATGCAGCTTGACGAGCGCGCCGCGCTGGCGGCGCTCGATTGCGCGCGTGGCGTGTTCAAGGCGCGCGTCGAAGCGAACCAGGGCCGCGTCATCGACACGGCGGGCGACTCGGTGCTCGCGGTGTTCGAGACGGCAAGCGGCGCGGTCACCTCGGCGCTCGACATCCAGAAGGAGCTCGCGACGTTGCTGGAGGCCGCGTCCGAGGAACGGTGCATGCGCTTTCGCATCGGCGTGCACCTGGGCGACCTGATCGAGAAGGCCGATGGCACGGTCTACGGCGATGGCGTCAATATCGCCGCGCGCCTGCAAACCCAGGCCGAGCCAGGCGGGATCGCCGTCTCGGGCATGGTGCGCGAGGCCGTGGGTAATCGCATCGCAGCGAGCTTCGCGGATCTGGGCGAGCAAAAGTTCAAGAACATCGCCGAGCCGGTCCGCGTTTTTCGCATCGTGTCGCGCGCGCCCGCGGCGCAGGCAGCGCCCGTGGCGCAGACGGGGTCCGGCGCACCAGCGATGCCGCTGCCCGACAAGCCGGCGATCGCGGTGCTGCCCTTCACCAATCTGAGCGGCGACCCGCAGCAGGAGTACTTCGCCGAGGGCATCGTCGAGGACATCATCACCGAGCTCTCGCGCTACTCGGAGCTCCTGGTGATCGCGCGCAACTCGAGCTTCACCTACAAGGGGCGCGCGGTGAAGGTGCAGGACATACGCCGCGAGCTTGGCGTGCACTACGTCGTCGAGGGCAGCGTGCGGCGCTCCGGCAACCGGGTGCGCCTCACGGTGCAGCTGGTCGACTCGGCAACGGGAAACCATGTCTGGGCCGATCGCTACGATAGGGAGTTCGACGACCTGCTCGAGCTGCAGGACGAGCTCACGCGCGCCATCGTCGCCACCCTTCCGGGGCGCCTGGGCAGCGCCGAAGAGAAGCGCCTGCGGCGCAAACCCCCCAGCGACATGGCGGCGTTCGACTACCTGCTCGCCGGAAAGATCCACCACCATCGCGGCACCAAGGAGGACAACGCCCTGGCGATGAACCTGCTCGACAAGGCGATCGCGATCGATCCGGGCTTTGCGCAGGCCTACGCATGGAAGGCGTGCACCCTCGGCCAGGCGCTGGATCGCGGCTTCCTGCAACCGCCCGAGCAGGTCGGGGCCCAGGCCATCGAAGCGGTCAACAAGGCGCTTTCGCTCGATGAAAACGACGTCGAGTGCCATCGCGTCATGTGCGAGGTCTGCATGGAGCAGGGCCAGCTCGACCAGGCGGCAATGCATAACGAGCGTGCGCTCGCCATGAACCCGAACGATCCGCGCATCCTCGCGCAAAAGGGCGAGGTTCTCACTTGGCTGGGCCAGCCCGCCGAGGGCACGGAGTGGCTGAGGAAGGCCATGCGCCTCGATCCCCTTGCCGCGCACGCCCGGGCGCACCTGTTGGGGCGCGCACTCTTCGGCGCGCGCCAGTACGCCGAGGCACTCGAGGCATACAAGCAGGTCCGTTCGCCGCGCTTCGGCCCCCTCGCGTTCCATGCCGCGTGCCACGCGCAGCTCGGCAACGAGCTCAAGGCGCGCGAGCAGGCCGCCGCGCTGCTGCGCCTCAAGCCCGATTTCGGCATCAAGAGCTTCGTGCAGGCGCTGACCTTTCGCGAAGCAAGCGACCGCGCCCATCTCGAGGAAGCGCTGCGCAAGGCGGGGCTGCCGGAGTAGCGGCCGGATGCGATCGACACCGAGGCGGCCCGAGCACCGCCGCGCGCCGCGCGGCCGATGCTGAACCTCGATCCCTCCATTCCGAGCAAGATCCTCGTCGCCGGGGCGGCGCAGTTCTCCTACCTCGAGCGCGGCAAGGGCACGGCGCTCGTGCTGCTGCACGGCCTCGGCTCGGCGGCGAAGTCATGGCACTACCAGCTCGCCGGCCTGTCGGACGCTTACCACGTCCTCGCCTGGGACGCGCCGGGCTACGGCAAATCGAGCGGCCTTGCCGCCGAGTCGCCCGATGCGGGCGACTACGCGCGCAGCCTCGCCGCGTTCCTCGATCGCCTGGGCATCCGCAAGCTCCACCTCGTCGGCCAATCGCTCGGCGCCATCATGGCGGCGCGCTTCGCCGCCGAGTACCCGGAGCGGATCCTCAGCCTCACGCTCACGAGCCCCGCGAGCGGCGATGCTCGCCTGCCCGAGGCGGAGCGCGCGCGCCGGGCCGATGAGCGCCTCGAGGACCTGAAGACCCTCGGCCCGCGCGGTCTCGCGAAGAAGCGCGGCCCGCGGCTCGTGAGCGCGAATGCGCCCAAGGAGACGCGCAACGCGGCCATCGAAACCATGGCCATGATCCGTCCCGACGGCTACTCCCGGGCGCTCCGGATGCTCTCGATCGCCGATACACGCGCCGACGTCGCGCGCCTGCGCGCCGACCTGCGCGTGCTGTTCGTCTGCGGCGACGCCGACGAGATCACCCCGCCCGAGAGCGTCCACGCCATCGCCGCCGAGCGCCCGGAGGCGCCGCTGCATGTCATCCCCGGAGCGGGACATGCGGTGTACCTCGAGCGGCCGGTGGACTTCAACGCGTTGCTGCGGGAGTTTCTGACGGGGTGGTAGTGGAATCCGAACATTGCCGAGGCGGCTCAGCCCGCCAAGTGCGCGGTGGAGGCGATTTCGACCAGGAACTCGGGCTTCACCAGGTCGGCGCGAATGCAGTAGCGCGCCGGCGGGTTGGCGGGGAAAACCTCGCGGTACACCTCGTTCATCGCCGCGTAGTCGGCAAGGTCCTTGAGGAAGATCTGGTTGAACGCGACGTCGCTCATGCTTCCGCCGGCGGCCGCCAGCACCGACTTGATGCTCTCGAGCACGTGGCGCGTCTGCGCGCGCACGTCGCCCGCACCGACCACCTTGCCCTGTGCGTCGAGCGCCAAGGTGCCGCTCACGTAGAGCACGTTGCCTGCGCGCGCGCCGGGCGAGTAGGGTGCGAGCGGCGGCGGGGATCCTGCGGGGACGACGGGCTTGATCGGCATGCGGCTTCTCCTTATGCAGTGTTGTCCTGTGCTGCGGTGAAGAATTCGAGCGCGATGCGGTTGAACGTCTCCGGCTCGGTGCGCGAGAGCGCGTGGCCGCCGCGCGGCTCCCAGCGGCTGCGCGCCCCGGGGATGAGCCGCGCGTACTCCTCGGAGAAGTAGCGCGGCGTGAGGATGTCGTCGTCGGCGCACAGCACCAGCGTCGGGATGCGGATTTTTCCCAGGTCGGCGCGGCGATCGAACTCGAGGATCGCCGCGAGCCGGCTTGCCTGCACCGCAGGCGCGCCGAGCGCGGCGGCGGCCTGCTTCTCCATCACGGCGAGATTCCCTGCGTGCTCGTTGATCCAGTACGGGGGATAGAGAAGCAGCGAGGTGTACTGCGCGTAGGCCTCGGCGCCGAGCGCCTCGAGCAGGCGCTGGCGCAGCGCGAACACCCGGCGCCGGTACGCGTCGCCATGCGTGGTGCTGGCATAGAGCAGCAGCGAGCGCAGCCGCCCCGGATGGTCGAGCGCGGCCGCGACGCCGATCGCCCCGCCGGTGGAATGGCCGAGGTAGTGCGCCGCCTCAATCCCCGCGGCGTCCAGCACCGCCGCGAGGTCGGCCGCCATCTGCTCGATCGACGCCACCGGCACTCGCGAAGAGCGACCCGTGCCGCGCTGATCGAACGTGACCACCGTGAAGCGCTCGGCGAGCATCGCACGGTTCGGGTCCCACCAGCTCCCGGCGCCGCCCAGCCCCGCGCCGAGCACTAGCGGCGGGCCCGCGCCCTCGCGCTCCCAGTAAAGCTCCGCGCCATCATATGTCGCGATCGGCATCGTCGTCGGCTCGAACGGCCTGCGCGCGAGCTTACGCGAGCCCTGTACGCGGCGGTAGACTCGGGGCGCCACTGCGCCACCGTGCCGCGCCGCCGCCACCACTACGTCTACGTCATCGAGCTCTCGCCCGAGGTGCTGCAGCTGGCGCGCTTTCGCAAGGCGAACCCCGACTACGACGCGACCAAGCCCTGCGTGTACGTCGGCATGACCGGCCTGACGCCCGAGAAGCGCTTCGAAAAGCACAAGAAGGGCGAGCGGTCGAACCGCTACGTCGAACGCTACGGCATCCGCCTGCTGCCCAAGCTCTACGCCTACGCTAACCCGATGCCCTACAACGCCGCGCGCGACATGGAAGTCGAGCTCGCGATCGGGTTGAGGGAAGAGGGGTATGGGGTGTGGCAGGCCTAGTTTCGCGCGGGGAGTTCACTTTCGCGAGCTGCCCGCCCGGTCGCAGCCCGCACCGGCGTTGTTGAATTCGCGTAGATTGCGGTCTGATCAGACAGGAGCACCCTATGCCGAAAACCGTCCTCATCACCGGCGCCATCGCCGTGTTCCTCGTTTCGGAGGCGGCCGCCTTGATAACGGGCCAGACCATCGTCGCCGACGGCGGCGTCGCGATCCTGTGAGCGGCCCGACGCTCGGTGCCGTTCTCGCCGCCGGCGACTTCGTCGTTGCGCCGGGCGTGTTCGAGATGTTCTCCGCGAAGATCGCCGACCGCATGGGCTTCAAGGCGCTCTACATGACCGGCTACGGCATTTCGGCCTCGCACCTGGGCCTCGCGGACGCCGGCCTCGTCACCTATCGCGACATGGTGGAGCGCGCGCGCACCATCGCCCAGGGCACGGCGACACCGTTGATCGCAGATGCGGACACGGGCTTCGGCGGCCTGCTCAACGTGCGCGAGACGGTGCGCGGTTACGAGGCCGCAGGCGTGCAGGCGATACAGATCGAAGATCAGGAGGTGCCGAAGAAGTGTGGCCACACGCCCAACCGCCGCGTGGTACCGCTCGCCGACGCGGTGAAGCGCGTCGAGGTGGCGGTCGCGTCGCGCAAGAGCAGCGACTTCCTCATCGTGGCGCGCACCGATGCGCGCACGGGCCTCGGCCTGGACGAGGCGATCCGGCGCGCGCGGGCGTTCGCGAAAGCCGGCGCCGACATCCTGTTCGTGGAGGCACCGGAGTCTGAAGCCGAGTTCGCGCGCATCGGCGCCGAGCTCGCCGGAGAGGCGAAGCTTCTCGCCAACATGGTGCCGACCGGAAGATCGCCGATGCTGCCGGCGGCGACGCTCAAACGCTGCGGTTTCTCGATCGCGATCTACCCCGGCGCGGGGATGAGCGCCGCCTGCGCCGCGCTGGAATCCGCCTACGCCTACCTCCTGAAGAACGGCTCGCTCGAAGACTGCCCGGTGCCGGCATTCGACATGAAGCGACTGCACGAACTGGTCGGCTTTGCCGACATCTGGGAATTCGAGCGGCGCCACGTCGACCCGCAGGACTGAAGAATCCCCGCATGCAACTCACGGACGTCCAGCTCCAAATCCGCGACGCGGCGCGCGCGTTCGCGCAGAAGGAGATCGTGCCGCACGCCGCCGAGTGGGACCGCACATGCACGGTGCCGATCGAGGTGCTGCGCGCGATGGGGCCGCTCGGCTTCATGGGGATGTGCGTCGCGCCGCAGTGGGGCGGGGCGGGGGCGAAATTCGTGTCGTACGCGGCTGCGGTAGAGGAGATCGCGGCCGGGGACTGCGGGCTGTGCAACATGATGTGCGTGAACAATTCGCCGAACTGCGCGGCGCTGGAGGAACACGGGACCGCTGAGCAGAAGGAGAGGTTCCTGCGGCCGCTGGCGTCCGGCGCTCAGTCGAGCGCGTTCCTCCTGACTGAGCCGCAGGCGGGCTCGGATGCGGCGGCGCTCACCACGCGCGCCGTGAAAAAAGGCGATCGTTGGGTGCTCGAGGGTACGAAGCAGTTCGTCACCGCGGGCCGGAGCGCGGACCTCGCGTTCATCGTTGCCGTGACCGACCCCGCGGCGGGCAAGCGCAGCATGTCGATGTTCGTTACGCCGACGAAGGCGCCGGGCTACCGCGTGGCGAGGGAGGAAACGAAGCTCGGGCACCGCGCCGCCGACACCTGCCAGATCGCGCTCGAGGGGCTCGAGGTGCCGGAGGAGAACATGATCGGTGCGCCGGGCGCGGGCTACCGCATCGCGCTCGCGTACCTGGAGAACGGGCGCATCGGCGTTGCGGCGCAGGCGGTGGGCGTGGCGCGTGCGGCGTTCGAGGCGGCGCTTCGCTACGCGCGGGAGCGCGAGACCTTCGGCAAGCCGATCCTCGAGCACCAGGCGGTAGCGTTCAAGCTCGCCGACATGGCAACCGCGATCGAGGCGGCACGCCAGCTGACGCTCTACGCCGCGGCGCTCAAGGATGCGGGCGCGCCGTGCTTGAAGGAAGCGTCGATGGCGAAGCTCTTCGCCTCCGACATGGCCGAGCGGGTGTCCTCGGATGCGATCCAGCTCCACGGCGGCTACGGGTATCTCGCCGACTTTCCGGTCGAGAAGCTCTGGCGCGACGCGCGCGTGCTCTCGATCTACGAGGGCACCAACGAGATCCAGCGGCTGGTGATCGGGCGGGCGCTGGCGGGGTAAGGCGCAATGCACATCTGGGTCGACGCTGATGCCTGCCCCCTGGTCATCAAGGAGATTCTCTTTCGCGCGGCGGAGCGCTCGGAGATCCCGATGACGCTGGTGGCGAACCAACCGCTTCGAACGCCGCACTCGAAGTTCGTGCGCGCGCTCCAGGTGCCGCGCGGCTTCGACGTCGCCGACAACGAGATCGCAAAACGCGTGGCACCCGGGGATCTCGTGATCACCGCCGACATCCCGCTTGCGGCCGACGTGATCGAGCGCGGCGCGCATGCGCTCGATCCGCGCGGCGAGGCCTACTCGCCGGACACCATCCGCGAGCGCCTGACGATGCGCGACTTCCTCGACGAGTTGCGCGGCAGCGGCGTGCAGACCGGCGGGCCCGCGCCGCTCGATCAGGCCGACCGCAAGCGCTTCGCCGATGCGCTCGATCGCTTTCTCACCCGGCAGGCCCGCAGCTAGCGTTTCGAGCGCATCGGCTACGGGTTCTGCTTTGAAAGCGTCGGCCTGCCGCGTTCGCCGAGGCGCCTGGCGGCCGTATACTTCCACGGCGTGCCTGATCGACGTCGGGAGGGGGCAAATGCGGCAAGCGATCGTCAGTGCTCAGCGCGGCCAGGGCGCCTTCGGCCTGCTCGTAATTCTCGCCATTGCGGGCGGCATCGCCTATTACGTCTACCAGTCCGTCTGGACTGCGCCGGAAAAGCCTTCGTGCCAGGCCCAACTCGAAACCTGCATCAAGAAATGCCGCAAGATCTCCACCGACAACGACGCCGCGCAGGCCTGCCAGGCGGCCTGCACGAAAGAGGAAGCCGACTGCAAGCGGTTCAACCGCTAAGCCGGGCGCGCCGCGCAAGCTTTCCCGTTCGTAGCGGGCTCCGGCCTTGAGCCCCTCGCGGCGCTACGCGGCCCTTGGCGTGATCGGCCTTACGCTCGCGCTCGCCTACGGCATCTGGTACTCGTACAGCGTCATCCTGGTCGCGCTCCTGAAGGAGTTCGGCTGGAGCCGCTCGGTGCTCGCGGGGGCGTTTTCCGTCTTCACGCTGGTGCACGGCGCGGCAAATCCGGTCATCGGCGCGCTCTGCACTCGCTTTCGGCCGATGCGCGTGACGGCAGTGGGCGGGGTGGCAATGGGGCTCACGCTTTTTGCCGACAGTTTCATTTCCACGCCGACGCAACTTTATCTCGGGTTCGGGATTCTGACTGCGCTCGCGGTGGCCGCCGCGGGCTGGATCCCGGCGCTGGTGCAGGTGCAGCGCGAATTCCAGGATCGGGTCGGCCTGGCGATGGGGATCGCGAGCTCGGGTGTCGGCGTGGGCATGCTGATCGTGGTGCCGCTGTGCCAGCTGCTCATCGACTCCTTTGGCTGGCGTACGGCGTTTCAGGTACTCGGCCTGATCAGCGTTGCGTGGATCGTGCCGTCATCGCTTTGGCTGATGCGCGAGCCGCGCGGTGCGAAGCCCGATACGGTGGCGGCTTCGGGCGCGGCGAGCGCCCCGGCGCGGCTGCAGCTCGCGTCGCACTCGATGAGCCTTGCGGAGGCGATGCGCAATACGCCGTTCTGGCTCATGGTGGCGGCGTTCTTTTTCGGCAACGTATGCTCGCAGACGCTGCACGTGCATCAGGTGGCGTACCTGGTCGACCATGGCCTGGCCGCGATCGTCGCCGCGTCGGTGGTGGGCGTGGTGGGGCTTTCGAGCATCGTCGGCAAGACCGGCGGCGGCTGGCTCTCGGACCGCGTCGAGCGCGAGCTCATCTATGTCGCCGGCATCGCCATCCTGGTGGCGAGCGCGTTCGCGTTGCTCGCGCTGGGCGGCGCGCCCACCCGCTGGGGCGCCTACGGCTACGCGGTTCTCCTCGGCGTGGGCTACTCGGTAACCGCCTCGCTCATCCCGGCGATGGTGAGCGATCGATTCAGCGGGCCGCATTTCGGCTCGATCGTCGGCGTGGGGCTGATGGGGAGCGCAGTGGGGAGCGCGCTCGGGCCCTGGCTCGCCGGGATTCTTTACGACTTCACGGGAAGCTACGCAGTGCCCTTCACGATCGCCGCTGCGTGCGGCGTTGCGGCGGGCGCGGCGGGCTGGCGCGCACGCACGCTGCGCGTGCGGGAACTCGCGGCGGGCGCCGTGTCGAACTGAGGCTGGATGGCGGTTCCGGAGCGCGCCGCGGTCCCGGCGTGAGCCTTGAACGCGCGCATCACGGCGTGCATCATTTCGTTGCGTGAAACGTCCACCGTCCGGCTACCGCGAGCAGGCGCTCAAGATCCTGCCTTGGATCTGCACGCGCTGCGCGCGTGAGTTTCCCGCCTCGCGCCTGCGCGAGCTCACCGTGCACCACAAGGACGGCGACCACGACCACAACCCGCCCGACGGCTCGAACTGGGAGCTCTTGTGCATCTACTGCCACGAGAACGAGCACGCGCGCGTCGAGGATGCGCGCGCGGGCGGCGGCGCGGAGAAGCCCGGCGCTCCGGCGACGCACAAGGCGCTGGCGGGGCTGGGCGGCCTGCTCAAGGGCAAGAAGTAGCGCGGCGTCGCGCGATCCCGTCGCCCGGGCCCAGACGATCAGGGCGGTCAACGCTCGCTCGGGCGCTACGCCGGGCTACTCGTAGCGCCGGCGGTGGGGCCTCGGGTCCGGCGGCAGAAAAATTCGTCCCGCGCCGCGGCGCTCGGGCCCCGGTAGCGGCTCCATGTTCGGCGGCGGCCCGACCTCGACCAGCGCGGCGATGTCGGCGCGGTCGCAAGGCATGTTTGCCGCCATCAGCTCGGCGATCAGCCGCGTGACCTGGGGCGCAGCGACGCTGGTGCCATTCATGGCTACGGTGGTGCGGCTGCGCGTCCCGGAGGCGAGCAGGCCTTTGTAGTTGTCCGAATCGTCGCTCACCATCATGACGTCCGGCCCGTCGTTCATAGGCGCGCCGCGGTTGGGCGAGTTGACCATCTGGCCGCCGGCCGAGTACTCGAGCGTGTGTCCGTCCGAGCGCCTGAAGCCGCCGATGACGATCACTCTCTTGCCGGTCGCGATGGCGTTCATGCTGCCGTCGCGTTTTACGTAGCTCCCCGGGTGGACGTTGTCGTCGTCGACCAGGCGCCCATTGTCGTAGTAGCGGATGTAGTTCGGGTCCTCGAAGCGCGACTGCCGGCCGCGGCGCGGATAGCCGTAGGGCGTGTCGTCGCGCTGGATCCAGGCGTCGATGTCGATCCTGGGGCAATCGTCGTTCGTGACCTTGATCTGCCAGGACCCGGCAGGGGCGGTCTCGCGACCCGTCTCGGTCGTCGCGGTTGGCGCGACGGCGAAGAAGATCATCGGGCGGTTGCGCCCAGGGACGATCGTGTTCAGGTAGAGCACCTTGCACAGGATGTCCGCACCGGGCTGCCAGATCCACTCCTCGCCTTCGCGGATCGTCGCCGCATCGCCGGTAGGTGTGGTGATTTCGATCACGACTTTTGCGCCGGCGACGTGCGGCAGCCACATCTCCATGAAGCTCGGCGTGCGGTCATCGGGCAAGATGCGCCAGCGCAGCATCCGCTGCCTGTTTCTCGCGAGGGCGAACTGCGCGTGGCAGCGCGCCTGTCGGCTGTTGCCCGAGGGGAGGACGATGCGCAGCGGAGCGTCCTGCGTAGCCGGCGTCGCCTCGCGCTCCGTCACGAGGTCATCCAGTGCCTGCTCGAGGATCGAGCTGCCGTCGTGCGGGCCGGCGATCAGGCCGTAGCTCAGGTTCACGACCACCGACCGGTTACCGGCCCGCTCGAGTATGTAGCGCATCGCTTCGAGCACCCAACTCGTGAGCGTAGCGCCCGAGGTGTCGGCGGTGGTCGCCACCGGCAGCTGCACCGCGATGATCGGCCGGTTGGCCGGCACGGTTGCAGGATCGTATCCGGCGGCGAGGTCAAGGACGTGCGTGCCGTGCGCAAGGCGAAGCGCCACCGGCTGGTGCGCGCCGCGTGCAAAATCGACGTGGTTCGTGGCTCGGTACACCTGGTCCTCGTCCACGAAACCGCCGGCCGCCGCGGCTGCGAGTTGAAGGTTGATCGCCGCCTGATCGAGTTCCCAGCCGGTGAAATAACCCGCCGGAGGAACTTGCGGGCGTCCGTCCTGACTCCAGAAGTGCTCGATTCGCGTCGTAATTTCACTCGTGCGGAAGCGCTCATTCGCGAACGCGATGCCGTCGTCGATGATCGCGATCACAACGCCCTTTGGCCCCGCCTTGCCTGGCTTCGGCTTCTTCGGCGCCATGGCGAAACCGAGCTCGCGCACCGGGGCGCAGAGCTCGAAGCGCCGGATCGCGGCGCGAAGCAGCCGGTCCCTCTTTCGCTGCACGAAGAATCCCTTCTTGACGAGCGCCGTACAGAATTGAGTCGTCTCGAGCCCGGGCGATGGGTTCGAATACGTCGGGGGAACGCGCATCACCGGACGTAGGCCCTTCGAATGTCCTACGTCCACGGCGAACTGCTGAGCCGTGAACGGGTCTTCGAGCTCGATGAGGATCGGGTATTCCAACTGATCGAGCGCCACGTCCGGGCCCAGGGGTGTTGCAAAGAGCAACTCGAGGCCGGTCTCGTTCGCCCATTCAAAGTACGGGTGATCGGTCTGGGTTGCAGGTAGGATCTGGTTCCAGTCGGTCGGCATGGTGTCGCCTCCGGGTCAACCTGGGAATCGTTCAAACGCAGGGATCATGGCCATTCCGCCACGGCCTGGTTCCACAGCCATTCGAGAAGCAGCGACTTTGGCGGAGACAGCGGCGCGAAGTAGTCTGCGTACGGCGGCGGTACGGCCTGCAGACCGGGGTTCACGACGGCGGTGTCGAACAGCAGCGCCCAGTTGAAATCCGGGTTGCCGGTAAAATTTTGGCCGCGGAAGCGCTTGGGACGGTAGTTGCCCGTGCCGAGGCAGCGGCGCACGAAGTATTCCCCGAGCGTGATGCCGAGAAGCTGACCGGCGGCGCTGTCGATCGGGAAGTGCACGCCCGCTACGGTGCGGTTGATCGCGATGCGGTTCGCCTGGTGCATGAGCTGGTGGGCCCACATACGGTCCTTCGCCGGTTCGGCGGCGCGCATCAGGCGCCACAGCACGTAGGCGACGATGAAGGCTTCGGTGGCATGGCCACTTGGCAGCGTGCCGTGCCCCGGAGTGAGGATCATCGGCTGCACCTGCGACGAGTACTCGATCGGACGGCGGCAGGCGAGCGCGTGCTTGAAGCGCATCTCGACGTGCTGCGCGAGACTCAGCGCCGCATCGAGCAACTCGAGCGTCCAGTGCCGCCGGTCTGGATTCAGATTGACGATCGTGCTCCAGAACGCGACCGGCGGGGCAAGCTGAGCCAGAATTTCGGAGGCGCGATCCTCGCGCAGGTCGGCGTAGTTCTCGACCCAGGAAAGCTGCGCCCGCAGGATCGGTTCGGTCGGCCGATGAAACGTCGCGATGCGCCGAAAATTTCCGCCCGTGCCCCCCGGATTCACCAACAGGTGCCAGAGCGTGACCGCCTTGCTGCCGAGATCGCTATGCCGGGTGAAATGCAGGTGCGACAGCATCTCGAAATGAAGCACCTCGGCGCGCACCCACGGCTCCCAGTGTTCGAGGTTAGCGGCGTTCTCCTGCGGCAGCACGGGTATGGCGAACGCACCAGCCGAGGTGCCGACAATGCCGTCGCGATGCTTGATCAGCGCATCGGTCACGAGCGGCGAGCCATAGCCGCCGTAGCCCACACCGCTGACACCGCTCACGCCACTAACACCGCTGACGCCAGAAACTCCACTGACGCCGCTTACACCGCTTTCCGGACCGACTCCACTCATGGCGTCCTCCCTTACGAATGCGTTCAGACGATTACTTCGGACAAACTCCTATTCAGGTACCCCCGCGCTGCGCAGCGCGTTCGACCAGACCTTGCCGGTCTCGTAGCCGCTGCTCGGAGATCGTTCAACAAATTCCCGGATGCTTAGCGTCGGCTCGAGCCGCATCAGCTCGGCCGCGGTTTTCCTCGCCTCCTCGGTGCGCCCGAGCTGCCACTGCGCGATCGTGAGCGCGCGCAGCGTCGAGGCATGGGTGCGGTTCGCGCGCCAGGAGCGTTGCGCGAGCTCGATGGCGCGCTCGTAGCGCTCGGCCGCCAGCGCCGCCGTGGCGGCGAGCGCGTCGTAGAAATACCGGTGTGGATCGAGCGGCGAGAGCCGCAGCGCGCGCTTGGTACCCTTTACGGCGAGCTTGCCCTCGCCGCGGAACGCGTGCAGCGTGCCCTTGAGCAGCCAGGCGATCGCCTCGTTCGGGTTCGCCTGCAGCGCAAGCTCGTAGCGCTGCAGCCCGACGTCGAGGTTCTTCAGCAGCATCGTGTTGACGAAGCCGTCCATCGCGAGCGCGAGCGAGCATTGGGCGTCGGCATCGAGCGCGCGGCGCGTGCTGTCAAGCGCAAGCCGCGCGTCCTCCTGCTTGTCCTGCGACCAGCCCTGTCCGACGCGCAGCACGTGCCATTTGGCAAGCCACGCGTGCGGGATCGCCTGGCGCGGCATGCGCTCGGTCAGCGCCTGCAGCATGGCGCGCGCGCGGCCGAATTCCTCCGGCGAAAGCCGGTGCATGAGCGCGATCGCGCCGATCAGCAGGGTGTGGCTCTCGAGCGTGGGCAGCGCCTGCGATTGCGCGCGCTGCAGTTCGCGCGCGAGCACGCCCTTGCTCGTCTCGAGCACCAGCGTGTCGATCAACGCGTCCTTGCCGCTGACGGTGCCGCGCACATCGCCCTTGAGCTCCTTCGCCCAGACGACATGTCCGGTGCGTCCCTCGGCGAGCTCGGCCATCAGCGAAACCTGGTCGTCCGAGACGAGGTAGGCTCCCGAAAGCACGTAGTCGGCGTCGAGGTGCGCGCACATCTCGGCGACGGTGGCCTCGCGGCGGCGGAACACCGTCGTCGAGAGGCGCGAGATCACGTTCAGCTCGGTGCTGCGCGAAAGCGCCGAGATCACCTCGTCGGCGAGCACTTCGCCGAGCACCTGGTTCTCGGGCTCGGTGCTGCGCGCTGCGAACGGGATCACCGCAAGCGTGGGAAGGAGCTCGCCGGCGGCGCTCGGGCCGATCACCGGGTGCGGGCCCGGCGGACCGACGCGATAGGCGCGCACCGGGTGCTTCACGTGCTTGAGATAGCAATCGCCCAGGTCTTCGATGTCGGCGTCGAGCATCGCCGTGAGCTGGTCTCGCACGTTGGCCGAGACCACGATCTCCCCGGGACCGGCGAGCGTCGTGAGGCGCGCGGCGAGGTTGACGTCGCGGCCGTAGACGTCGTGATTGTCGGCGATCAGCTCGCCGACCTGGATGCCCATGCGCAGCAGCATGTGCCGCTCGGGCGGCACCGCGACGTTGGTGCTGTTGCAGGCGTGCTGGATGGCGAACGCGGCTTTCAGCGCCGGGGGCACGCGCGGAAATTCGAGCAGCATGCCGTCGCCCAGGCTCTTAACCAGGCGCCCGCCGTGCGCGGGCAGCACGTTCTTTTCCACCTGATCGACGAGACCGCGCCAGCGCGACACCACCTCGTGCTCGTTCTGCTCGATGAGCCGCACCGACTCGACGAGGTCCACGACAACCACGGTGCGGGTCGCTCGTTCTACGTAAGCATCGCGCTGAAGTTCGTTGGACATAATCCCGGCAGCTGCAAGGGGTATGCGCCGATTCTGAACCTATTGGCGGCGGCGCAACAGGCCGCAATGGCGATCGGCGAGAGCGAATCGGACGTGTGGATAACTTGCGCAGCAGTGCAATCGTGCGTGCGGCAGTGCAAAGGCGCGGTATCGTTGCGCCGATGCGCGCGCGGCTTGTCCTCGACACCAACATCTGGCTCGACTGGCTGGTGTTTGACGATCCTTCGGTCGTGCACCTGCGCGCGGCGATCGCCGCCGGGCGCGCGCAAGCGGTGATCGACGCAGCGGGCGAAGCGGAGCTTGCGCGCGTGCTGGGCTATCCGCTCGGTCGCTTCACGCTCGACGAAGTGGGACAGGCGGCGTGCCTGGCGCGGTGCCGAAGCGTCGCGCTGAGACTGGACGGAAGCGGAGCACCGGCGGCCGCGAGCGTTCAGCTGCCAAAGTGCAGCGATCCGGACGACCAGAAGTTTCTCGAGCTCGCGGCGGCCTGCGGCGCGGCGTTTGTCGTCACCAAGGACCGGGCGCTACTCGAGCTCGCGGGGCGCGAGCTGCCCTTTCGCATCGTTGCGCCGGGGGCGCTCGACGCGGTACTCGGCGGCTGAGTGCACCGCGCGCAGCGCGCGAGCGGCGCTTGACCACGTGCCCGGCCTTGGGGCAATCTCGCCCTCGCCCGGGGGCGGGGGCGTCAGAACTTCCCGCAGGCCGCCAAGCACCGCGCCCGGCATCTCCAAGGAGGAATTTCATGAAAGTCGCCCGTAAGCTATTTGCTTCCGCCGCTGCGCTCGCGCTCGGCGTGGGGCTCGCCGCCGGCAGCGCCGCTGCGGCGAAGAAGGAAGTGAAGGTGGTGTTCATCGGCCCGCTCACCGGCGGGGTCTCGGTCAACGGGCTGGGCGGGCGCAACTCCGCCGATCTCGCGGTGCGGCTGCGCAACGCCGATCCCAAGGCCAAGTACAAGTACGAGATGGTGGTGCTCGACGACGAGTGCAAGCCGAACGTCGGCGTGCAGGTGGCGACCAAGGCCGCCGCCGACCGTGCGATCATCGCTGGCGCGACGCACTACTGCTCGGCGGTGGCGATCGGCACGGTGGACACCTATCACAAGTTCGGCCTGCCGGTGGTTGTGTGGGGCGCGGTGCTGCCCGACATCACCTACGGCAACGACTACAAGGAGATCCACCGCGTCAACGGCACGATGATCAACCAGAATGAGGTCAACGCGAAGTTCTCCACCGGTCAGGGCTTCAAGAAGTTCGCTGTGATCCACGACACCACTGACTATGGCAAGGGCCACAACAAGTATTTCAGCGAGTACCTCGGCAAGAACGGCGGCAAGATCGTCGGCACGTTCGGGGTCACCGCCGACCAGCAGGACTTCAACGCCGAGCTCACGCAGATCAAGTCGCTCAACGTGGACGCGATCTACTTCGGCGGCCTCACGCCGATCGGCGTGCGCATCCGCTCGCAGATGGACAAGCTCGGCATCAAGGCGCAGCTGGTCGGCACCTCGGGCATCGTTTCGGACGCCTTCATCGAAGGTCTTGGGCCGCTCGCCGAGGGCGTTCTCGCCTTCCGCGAGGGCGCGCCGGTCGAGAAGCTCCCCGGCGGCAAGTTCTTCATGCAGAAGTATGCCGAGGCCAAGTACGCCGAATCGCCCGAGGCCTACGGGGCTTTCGCCTTCGCCGCAATGAGCCTGATCCTCGACACCATCGAAAGGGTCGGCCCGGATCGCAAGAAGGTCACTGCTGCGCTCGGCAAGGTGAAGAACGTCGATTCGATTGTCGGCAAGATCAGCTTCGACGACCACGGCCAGAACACGGTCGCGGCGATCACCAAGTACGTCGCCCAGGACGGCAAGTGGGTCGTCTGGGAAGACAGCGAGTACGCCACCGGCAAGCGCAAGCTCGCCGGCAGATAAGCCGCCGCCCGGCGTGAACCCCGGGAGGGGCGGGCGGGGCGCCGCCCGCCCCTCGTCGTTTGCGCTGCCTTTCGAACCGCCATGGACCCCGGACTCCTCGCGCAATTTGTCGCCAATGGCCTGATGCTGGGCATGATGTACGCCCTGGTCGCGGTTGGCTTCACGTTGTTCTTCGGCGTGCTCGACATCATCAAGTTCAGCCACGGCGATGTGCTCACGGTGGGCACCTTCGCCGGCTTCGCGGTGTACCTCGGGCTGCAGGCGATCGGCGCCACCAACCCGTGGCTGCAGGTCGTTGCGGTGCTGCTTGTCGCCACTGGTGCGATGGCGATCCTCGGCGCGCTGATCGCAAAGTACATCGTGATGCCGCTCAAGTCCGCACCGCCGCTCAACATCCTGCTGGTGACGCTGATGCTTGGCACGGTGCTGCGCGAGTGCGTGCGGTTGTTTTTCCCGGATGGAGCGAACCCGAAGCGCTTCCCGTCGCTGCTGCCGCACGACGCGGTGGCGCTCGGCAGCTTCAACCTGCGCCTGGACAGCGTGCTGCTGTTCCTCGGCGGGCTGGCGGTGGTCGTCGCCATTCACGTGCTCATCAACCGCACGAAGCTCGGCCTGGCGATACGCGCGGTGGCCCAGGACGAAGAGACCGCGAAGACCATGGGCATCAACTTCACGCTGATCGTGCTGGTGACTTTCGCACTCGGCTCGGCGGCGGCGGCCTTCGCGGGCGTGATGAATGGCCTGTACTACAACGAGATCAACTTTGGCATGGGCCTCTTGCTCGGGGTGATCGGCTTCAGCGCGGCGATCGTCGGCGGTCTCGGCAACATCTACGGCGCGATCCTGGGCGGGTTTCTGTTCGCCGCGCTGCAGACGATCGGCGCGGTGGCGCTGCCCTTTGCGAGCGCCTACAAGGACGTGTTCGCCTTTGCCGTGGTGATCGCGATCATGGCCTGGCGCCCGACCGGGCTGATCGCCGAGAAGACGAGCGCGCGGGTATGAGCGCGCCGGGACTGGAGACCGCCGCGGCGCGCGTGCCGCTCTGGCCGGGGGCGCTCGCCGCCGGGCTCGTGACTGTGCTCGCCATCGCCTTCATGTGGGCCGAGAACGAGTGGGAGGTGGTGGGCGTGCTCACCGCCGCGGTGGTCGGCGCGGTGGTCGCGCGGCGTGCCGGCTGGCTCGAACCAGCGACGCGCGCCTTCACCCAGCGCGAGTCCGTGATGAACCGCTTCGCGATCGCGGGGCTGTTCGTGTTTGTTGCGTTCTTTCACGACGACCACTTCCCGCTCCTGATGGTCGGCACAGTGCTGGTCTATTTACTGGTCTGCCTCGGGCTCACCATCCAGTTCGGCTACGCCGGGATGGTGAACTTCGCCGCCGCGGCGTTCCTCGGCGTCGGCTGCTACACGGCGGCCGTGCTCAGCGCGCACACCGCGATTCCGCATCTGCTCGTGCTCGCCATCGGCGGTGCGGTGGCGGCGCTCATCGGCTCGATCCTGATCCTGCCGGTGATCCGTACTCGCGGGCACTACTCAGCGGTGGTGACGATTGCCTTCGTGCTGCTGTTCAAAACCTTCCTGGAAGTAAACGATACGCTCGGCGGGCCGCAGGGCCTGAAGCTCCCCAGCATGCAGGTGCTCGGCTGGAAGTTCAATCAGAACTTCAGCATCGCAGGGATCGAGTTCTCGTTCTACGTGAGCTACGTGCTGGTGGCGCTCGCGCTCGTGGTGATCGGCTTCGCGATCACGCGGCGGCTCGAGCGCTCGTGGGTCGGCCTGAGCCTGGACGCGGTGCGCCTGGACGAGACGGCCTCGGCCTGCTTCGGCATCCACATTGTGAGCTGGAAGATCGTTGCGTTCACGCTGGGCAACTTCATGGCCGGCGTGGCCGGCGCGCTTTACGCGCTGATGCTCGGGTTCATCGCGCCGACCAACTTCACCTTCGGCGATTCGCTCATCATGGTGTCGATTGTCCTGCTTGGCGGCATCGGCAATCCCTGGGGCGCGGCGCTCGCAGCGGCGATCGTGGTGGTGCTGCCTGAAAAGCTGCAGTTGATCCAGGAGTACCGCTTTCTGCTCTACGCGACGTTGGTGATCCTGGTGCTGCTGTTTCGCCCGGAGGGCCTGCTGCCGCGGCGCCTGCGCGTGTACCTGCCGGGCTGGAGGCCGCGATGAACGCCCCGGTGCTCGCGCTCGAGGGCCTGAGCCGCCTCTTCGGCGGCCTGGTTGCACTCGACAAACTCGACATGCTGGTGGGCGAAGGCGAGGTCGTGGGCCTCATCGGCCCGAACGGTTCGGGCAAGACCACTTCCTTCAACGTGCTCACCGGCATCTACGAGGCGAGCGAGGGGCGGGTGAAGTTTTTCGGGCGCGACATCACCAACCTGCCGGCGCAGGCGGTTTGCCAGGCGGGCATCGCGCGCACCTTCCAGCGCTCGCGCCTGTGCCTGCCGCTGTCGATCGTCGACAACATCATGGTTGGCAACCACAAGCGCCTGCGGCGCGGGCTATGGTTCAACCTGTTCAGCCGCAGGGCCTTCGCGCGCCAGTTCGAGCAGGCCTTTGAGGAGGCGAGGGAACTGGTGCGCGTGTTTGACGCGCCGCTCGCCGAGCGCATGTTCGAGGCGGTGGGTGCGCTGCCGATGATCGACCGGCGCCGCATCGAGATCTGCCGCGCGCTCATCAGCCGGCCCAAGCTCCTCCTGCTGGATGAGCCCTCGGCCGGCATGACCGAGGAAGAGACGCGCGAGCTGATGGACGACATCATGGAGATCCGCGGGCGCATCGCCGGGCTGACCATCGTCATCATCGAACACGAGATGGGCGTGATCGAGCGCATCACCGACCGCTGCGTGGTGCTCAACTTCGGCAAGAAAATCTGCGAAGGCAGCTACCGCGAGGTGGCGGCCGACCGCCAGGTGCAGCAAGCCTACCTGGGGGTGGAGTGAGGACGCGATGAGCGCGCAGCGATCGCTCGAAGTGCAGGGCGTCTACGCCGCCTACGACAAGGCCGACGTGCTCGAGGGCGTGACGCTGTCGGTCGCGCCCGGGCGCATTACGTGCCTGCTCGGCTCGAACGGCTCGGGCAAGACGACGCTCATCCGCGCGATTCTCGGCCTCACGCCGCCGCGTGCGGGCACGATCCGCTTCGGCGAAGTGCAGCTCAGCGGCCTGCCGACCCACAAGGTGGTCGCCGCGGGCATCGCCTGCATCCCCGAGGGGCGCAAGGTCTTCCCCAAGCTCACGGTCGAGGAGAACCTGCGCCTGGGCGCCTACCAGGAGGCCTCCGAGTCCACAGTCGCACAGCGCCTCGCGCACGCTTACGAAATCTTCCCGCGTCTGGCCGAGCGTCGCGCGCAGCTCGCCGGCACCATGTCGGGCGGCGAGCAGGCGATGGTGTCGATCGGCCGCGGCCTGATGAGCGCGCCGCAGCTGCTGCTTCTCGATGAGCCCTCGCTCGGTCTCTCGCCGCTGCTCGTGAAGGAGAACTTCAACATCATCCGGCGCATCAACGAGCAAGGCATCACGGTGTTCCTGGTCGAGCAGAACGTGCATCAGACACTGGCCATCGCGCACTACGGCTACGTGCTGTCGCAGGGGCGCGTGGTCGCCTCTGGCAGCGCGCCGGAGCTCGCCCGCGACGCCGCGGTGCATCAGGCGTATTTCGGCTAGGGCGGCGGGCGCAGTGGCGACAGACCCCAAAAAGCAGAACCACGAAGAATCGGGGTCTGTCCCTATGGTTTATACCCCGCGCGCGTCATCAGGTCATAGCGCACGCGATCGTGCGCCTGCACCGGATCGACGCCGCTGCGCACCGCCTCGACGATCGCGTCCTCGACCGACTTGAAGAGATTCGCGAACTTGAGCACTTCGGCCATCTTGTCCCTGGGCACCACGCAGACGCCGTTTTCGTCGGCCATGACGAGATCGCCCGGGCGCACCGGCACGCCGCCGAGCTGCACCTCGATCGCGTAGCCGGCGCAGGCGCAGCGGTTGCGGATCGATTGCTGGATGAAGCCGCGGCCGAAGACCGGGAGACCGAGCTGCTTGTACTCGTCGATGTCGCGCGTGACGCCGTCAATCACGCAGCCCACGAGGCCGAACTGCCGCGTGGTGAAGCCCGCCACGCCGCCGTAGCTGTTCACGTTCATGCGCCCAGCCTGGTCGATCACCAGCACGTCGCCCGGGCGGCCGCGCTTCACCGCTTCGAGCGTGCCGAGCACGGGCGATTCCGTTGCTTCGCCCACCGGCACGAGCTTGAGCGTCGCCGCCGGGCCGACGATCTTCGGGCAGGCGTCCCACAGCGGCCCGATGCCGTGCGGCGCGCCTTTGATGCCCAGGCGGTCGAGGCCGTCCGAGACGTTTGCCGTGGAGAGCATGCGGTACTCGGCGATCAGGCGCTTGGTTTCGGTCTCGGCGGCCATGGCGGTCTCCTTCGGCTGGGCGGGAGGCGGGGTTGTCAACGCGGGATTGAGCCGTGATAGTAGCGAAGTCCGGCCGCGCGATGAACCAGCCATGCCCGCTCCCTCGGAACACCCCGTCGTCCTGATCGGCCGCATGTACCACCCCGAGGGCGAGGAGCGCCTGCGCGCTCAGGTAGCGCTCGAAATCCTCGAGCAGCCTTCGCCCGGTGACATCGAGAAGGCGCTGCGCGCGGCGAGCGGCGCCTTCGTGCGCTACCCGAACAAGCTGCGCGCCGAGGCGCTCGCCGAAGCCGCTCACCTGAGAATCATCAGCACCTCGGGCCGGGGAACCGATGCGATCGACCTCGCGGCGGCGACCGCGCGCGGCATCGCCGTGGTGAACAACCCCGCCTTCGGCACGGTGCCGGTGGCCGAGCACACCATCGGCGTCATGATCGCGCTCGCCAAGAACCTGGTCCCGCTCAATCGCGAGACGCACGCGGGCACCGGCTGGGCGGCGCAGAAGCGCTATCGCAGGATCGATCTTCGCGGCAAGAAGCTCGGCGTGATCGGCGTGGGCAACATCGGCGAGGAGGTGGCACGCTGCTGCGCGCTTGCGCTCAGGATGCGCGTGCTTGCCTACGATCCGTACGTGCCTGCCGATAAGGCAACGCGCGTGGGCGCGGAGATGGTGCACTCGCTCGATCGCATCTGGCGCGAATCGGACGTGGTGTCGCTCCACCCGGAGTTGACCGACGAGACGCGCGGCATGGTGGGCGAGGCCGAGCTTCGCGCGATGAAGAAGAGCGCTTTCCTCATCAACACCGCGCGCGGGCAGCTGGTACAGACGCATGCGCTCGCGCGGGCGCTGCGCGAAGGCTGGATTGCGGGCGCCTCGCTCGACACCTACGAGAGCGAGCCGCTGCCGCCCGACAGTCCGCTCGCGGGGCTCGAGAACCTCATCCTCTCGCCGCACACCGGTGGCCTTACCGACGAAGCGCTGCACGGCATGGCGCTTTCGGCGGCCGATCAGATTCTGCAAGCGCTGCGCGGCGAGCGCCCGCCCCACCTCGTCAATCCTGAGGTGTGGCGCTAGGGCGCAGGTGCAGGCGGGCACCTCCGGCGATGCGATGAGATGGCGCGCGCTCGCCGCGCTCCTCGCGGCGCTCGCGATCGCGTGGCTCGCACCGCTTGCCGGTCTTGCCGCGGCAGGAGCGTCGCTTGCACCGTTCCTCGCGTTTCCGCCGCGAACGGTGCAGGTCACGCACGCGCCGTTTTCCTGGGGCATGTTCGTGCTGCTCGCGCTTCCTGTACTCGGGGCGATGGCGCTCTTCGTCGCCGCGCTTGTGCGCGCGCGCCCGCGGCGCGTCGCGGCCTCAGGCGCGCGGCGCTTTCCGTGGTGGGGCTGGGCGGGTCTGGGCCTCATCGCCGCCGGCTGGACGCTCGCCTGGAGCGAGGGCCTCGCGCCACCCGAATGGCGGCGGCAGTCCTTTACGCCCCTTTGGCTCGGCTACGTGATCGCGATGAACGCGCTCGCGTGGCGCCGCACCGGGCGCTCGCCGCTCACGCACCGCAGCGCGTGGCTCGTCGCGCTCTTTCCGGTGAGCGCGGCGTTCTGGTGGCTCTTCGAGCACCTGAACCGGTTCGTCGGCAACTGGGCCTACACCGGCGTCGTCGCGAGTGGCGACTGGGATTACTTCGTGCAAGGCACGCTGGCGTTTTCCACGGTGCTGCCTGCGGTGGCGAGCACCTGGGCGTGGCTGGCGAGCTATCCGCGGCTCGATGCGCTGGCGCTGTCGCCGCTGCACGGCCAGGCGGCGCTCGCCTGGGCCGCGCTCGGGCTCGGCACGCTCGCGCTCGGCGCGATCGGGCTGTGGCCGCAGGAACTCTTCGCGATGCTGTGGCTCGCGCCGCTGTTACTGCTCTCCGGACTGCAGAAGCTCGTGCTTGGCGAATCGCTGCTCGCGCCGCTCACGCGAGGCGACTGGCGCCCCGTGCTTCAACCTGCGCTCGCCGCGCTCGTGTGCGGGTTCTTCTGGGAGCTGTGGAACTGGGGCAGCGTCGCGCAGTGGCGCTACAGCGTGCCCTACGTGCAGCGCTTTCACCTCTTCGAGATGCCGCTGCTCGGCTACGCGGGCTATCTGCCTTTCGGCCTCGAGTGCGCCTTCGTCATGGACCTCGTCGCGCGCCTCATCGAGCGGCGGCGCGGCTGAGCGGGTCAGCGGCGCGGCGCGGCGAATGCGCGCTCGCGCAGCGGAAGCTCGAGCGCGATCGCACTCAGACCATCACCATCCCGCCGTCGACGTGGTAGGACTGGCCGGTAGCGTAGTCCGAATCGGCGCTCGCGAGGAATACCGCGATGCCCGCGAGGTCCTCGGGCTTTTCCGGGCGCGCCATCGGAATGCCGCGGATGCGCTCCTGCCAGGCCCAGCCGGGCGGCTGCTTCTCGATGCTCGTCCACTCGCGATCAATCTGCTGCCACATCGGGGTGTCGACCACACCGGGGCAGATCGCATTGACCGTCACATGCGGCACAAGGCCCATCGCAGCCGATTGCGTGATGCTGATCACTGCCGCCTTGCTCGCCGCATAGGCCGCCATCATCGGGCGGCCGCTGCGCCCGGCGATCGAGGCGATGTTGATGATCTTGCCGCGGGGCCGGCCTTCCCCGAGCGGCGTCTGGCGCGACATCTGGCGCGCGCCCGCCTGCAGCGCGAAGAACAGCCCGCGGCTGTTGACGTTGTGGATGTGATCCCAGTCTTCGGGGGTGAGATCGAGCAGCCGGCGCACGCGGATGACCCCGGCGTTATTCACCAGCACATCGAGCCGGCCGAAGCGCTCCGCTGCGCGCTCGACCATCGCCGTGCTCTGCTCGGGCTTGCTCACGTCGACGCGGGCCGCCTCGCCGGCGGCGCCGAGCGCGCGGATTTCCTCCGCCACGACCTTGGCGCTCGCCTCGTCGATATCCGCCGCGACGACCGTGGCGCCCTCGCGCGCGTAGCGCAGCGCGATCGCGCGGCCGATGCCTCGCCCCGCGCCGGTGACGAGTGTCACGCACTTCTCGAGCCTTGCCATGTGCACCTCCGGTTCGGATCCCTTGCGGATTGTACGGGGCGCGCGAGCCGGCAGGCGCCGGGCGGGCAGCGCGTTTCACAGGCTGTGCGAGGTGGGTCACCGCGCTCGTGTTACAAGAGGCCCATGCGCTGCACGCGAACCCTGCTTAAGGTCCTGGTGGCGGCGCTCGCGATGCTCGCGGCCGCGGGCGCCGCGGGCGGCGTCGACCTGACGCGCGAGTACCTGGATGCCTATCGCAGCGACTGCGCTTTCGGCACCGCGCACAGGGCGGTGCTGCGCCGGCACAAGGTGCTGCTGGTGCCAGGCTACTTCGGCAACCTGCACCCGGGCTACTTCGGCACGCAGCTGCGCTGGCTCGCCGCAATCGGGGTCGAGCGCGAGAAGGTCGCGGTCCGGCCCGGGCAGAGCGTCGCGATCAATGCGCCGATTGTCGCCGCCGCGATCCGCGAATCGGCACTGCCCGTCATCCTGGTCACGCACAGCAAGGGCTCGGTGGATGCGCTCGAGGCGCTGCTCGCCGAATCGGCGTTGCGAAAAAAAGTGAAGGGCTGGGTGTCGCTGCAAGGCGCGTTCTTCGGCTCGCCGGTGGCCGACATGCTGCTCGACGGCTCGCTGCTCGATCCTGCAGTCTCGAGCGCCGTGCTCGATTTCTTCGGAGGGTCGAAGGCGTCCGCAGAAGGACTCACGACGCGCGCCTCGCGCGCCTACTACCGCGAGCGCGCCGTCGCGATCAACAGAGTGGTGCGCGAGGTGCCGGCTGTGGCCTTCGCGAGCGCGCTCGAGGGCGCGCCGGGCGCGCCGGGCGCGCGCATCAACACGCTGCTCGAGATCCCGCGCGAGCTGATGTGGCGCGAGGGCATTCGCAGCGACGGCCTGGTGCCGCTCGATGCCGCGGTGCTGCCCGGCATGGACTTCGTGAAGGTCTCGGGCGTCGATCATATCGCGCCGGTGATGCCCGCACTGCACCGGTTCGACCGCGTGCGCATGACCGGCGCGCTGCTCCTGCTCGCGCTGCGCGAACCGTTCCGCGGCCTGCCGCGGGACGCGCGCTGCGAGGGCGCGCGCTAGGGAACCTCTGAACACGTTGCGCGCATGCGCGCTGCGGGCCGAGCGCACAATCGCGAACAAAGGAGGGGAGCGTCCATGTTGCAACCGCCGGTGTTTCGCGAAGGCGGCTACCGCTACATCAAGGCGGTGTTCCAGTACTCGGGCGGCGTTGCCGCCGAGCCGGGATTCGAGATCGTGCGCGCGCGCCTTGCCGCGCCGCTCGAGCTCGAGAAGGGCTTCGCTGCGGCGGAAAAGCACCTCCGGGCCGCGGGCCGGCCGCTTACCGCCTTCTGCGCCTGCGAGCTGAGATCGCCCGCGCCGTTCACCGAGCAAGGCTTTCTGGAATTCAACAAGCTCTACGCCGCGACGCTCGAGCACTGGGGCCTCTACAGGGACGGCGTCAATCCAGTGGCGCGCACCAACGTCTGCCCGACTTTCGAGCCGCCGGCCAAGCCCTCGCTCTACGCGTTCTCCTACACGGTGCCGGCGAATGTGACCGCGCGCGGCAGCTTCATCGTCGCCGGCGGCGGCGAGGCGCCCGATGGAAGATCGAACTGCCGCGACTTCATCGTGCGACGCGGCGACACCTCGAGCGAGGGCTTGCGCGAAAAGATGCGCTACGTGGTGGCGGAGATGGAACGGCGCCTCGCTGTGCTTGGCTTTGGCTGGAAGGACGCGGGCGCCACCCGGCTCTACACGGTTTTCGACATCGGTGCGCTGGTGGATCAGGAGCTCGTGCGCCGCGGCGCAGCGGCGAACGGGCTCGCCTGGCACTTCGC
>Ga0214471_10000294_pt1 | contig 44947 bp, 50 predicted proteins | sample RVTome_5_FD_207665 | JGI IMG/M metagenome (GOLD analysis project Ga0214471, IMG submission 207665) | Soil microbial communities from uranium-contaminated site in the Upper Colorado River Basin, Wyoming, United States - RVT142D155 | ecosystem: Environmental > Terrestrial > Soil > Contaminated >... | reverse complement strand
GACACCGTACTTGACGTCCTTGCCGAACCTACCGATCAGGTATTGCGCGAGCAGCTCGTGCTGATACTCGTACGTCGGCCCCACGTGCACGTCGTAGACGGTGTTGCCGAGGTCCTTGTCGCTGGTTGGGCCGTGGAAGTACGGGAGGCGGTTGCGCTCGGCCCACTTGGCGACCGACACGATCTGGTCGGTCCCGGCCGCGCCCACGTAGAAGAACGCGCCCGCCCGCTTGCACTTCTCGACCGCGCGGCGCGCCCCGGCCGGGTTGTATTCGTCGTTGTAAGCGAGGAAGCGAACCTTCCGTCCGTAGATCCCGCCCAGCTCTGCATTGACATAGTTGAAGTAGAACTGGCCGAAACGGTCTTCGTCGTGGGGGATCGGCGCGGCGCCGGTGATCGGCACGTGTCCGCAGATGGTGATCTGCTGGTTGGTCACGCCTTCGGTCTCGTTGGCGAACAGGCCGCCCGCGCCATCGATCGGACCTCCGGTCGCCGTGGGGTCGATGGTCGGACCCGTTGTATCGGGACCGTCGATACCCGGGCCTGCGTCGTCGCCATCAGCGAGACCGGGACCGGTGGGATCGTCGCCGGCGACGAAGCCGTCTTCGATCCGCTCGCCGGCGACGATAGTCACCGGAACCTTCAAACCGCACGAGCTCACGACCAACGCGAGTATCGCGATGAGAAAACTGGCTCTCTTCACCGAGGATCCACCTCCGGGCAGAAGCGGCGGGCTCCCGAAACGTTGCTCCGTTCTCGTACTGCGACGAGTCCGGGCATCTCACCCAGACACCCTGACTCGGGATTCACCATATCAATTCGCTCCCATCGGGCGCTTCCCTGCCACGATCCGGTCTCCATCGCGCCGGGTAGGTCCGGTTCCGCCGGTTCGGGGGGAAGGTCAGGGCTTGCAGATGCGGCAGGGGGCAAGGCCCTCCCGATCCGCCTCGTCCTTCGGGATGCTGCGAAGGTGGTCGGCCCGCTGGACCAGGCGGCACTCCTCCCGGTGGAAGCTGCTCGCGCCCCGGGCGACCATCACTATCGTGTGACCGTTCGTCGACGGAAGACCGCCTGAGGCGAAGGCCTGACGGGTCATGGCTTCTGCGAGCTGCTCGATACTGTCGCGCATGCCGCGGAGCTCGACCCGGAAGTCGGCCTGGACCGCAAGGATCACGTGAACGGCGACCGCGATGCCACCCAACGCCAGCAATCCAACCCCCAGAAGGCCGCCCGAGATGATGTAGGGGGTCTGAGCCGCGGGAACGGCGGTCGTCGCCGCGCCGTTGTAGCCCAAGTACATGATGACGGCTCCCGCTGCCACCAGGGCTATGCCCAGGTACAGGGCGAGCCGGGCAGGCCGATGTGCGGGATCAGGTCCCTCGAGCTGAGTTTCGGTCGTGGTCGCGGTCGTGTCGTCCATGGCGAGTCTCGGGCTGGGTCGGCGTCCGGATAGCGGCGGGATGCTAACGCGGCAGGGGCCGCGTACACAAAGCCGCGATGCTTCGGTATTCGACACCTCGTTCCCCGACCCCTGCTGCCCGCGGTCAACGACCTGCTGCGGTCAGCGAAGGGAGCGCATCACGATGCCGGTCTTCGGCTTCGGGAGGAAATAGGTGGACTTCTGGGGCATCGCCTCCCCGGCCTCGGCCACGGCGAGGACCGCGCCGAACGGCGCTGGAGCGAGCAAGAACGCCGCGTCCGCCGTCCCGGCAGCCAGCTCGGCGGCCGCCTCGTGCGCGTGGTGGACGAACCGGGGGGTCACGCCGCCCAAGAGCTGCTCGAACACCCAGGCGTGTAGGACCGAGACGTCGAGGTCGCGCCATGCCTCAGACCGGTCCGCCGGCATCGCCGCGCGCTCGGCGGCCGCATCCGCCACCGTCAGCCACCACGCGCCGTTCCGGGCGAGCAGCGCGAACGTCCGCCCCTCGCGCGCGCCCCGGCCCGCGACCTGCTCGGCCAAAGTGTCCGGATCGGCTTCCCCGGCGGGTTCGATCGTGAAAGCGCCGGTCAGGCGTTCCCGGATGGCGGCGGCGTCGACGCCGGCCAAGAGCCGGTGGATCGGCAACAGCGCCGGGCCGTTGCGGTCCGCATCCACGAGCAGCATCAACTGACCGTCCCAGGGTCCGGCACCTGCAGCCCGGCGCTGCTCGTCTCGGTACCGCTGCGCGGTCCGGTGGCGGTGATGACCGTCGGCGATCACCACGCGCACATCCGACAGCGCCTTGGTGACCGTGGCGATGTCGTCCGGGTCGTCCATCCGCCACAGGAGTTGTTCGCCGTCCTCATCGGCGAACCGCAACACGGGGTCGGAGGCGGTCGCGGCATCGATAGCCTCAGCCGCGGCGGCGTGCGCGGCGCCGTAGACGCAGAAGATCGTGTCCAGGTTGGTGGCCGCTGCCCTGAGCAGCGCCAGCCGGTCGTCCACGATCTCGTCGTACGTCCGCTCGTGGGGGAGCACCCCGCCGGCGGACGGGTCGTCCAACCCGACTGCGGCGAGGATCCCGCGCTGGACGCGAGGAGTGCCGCCGAGGCGGTAGTGCTGCTCGTAGATATAGAAGGCATCGTTCGCCTCCTCACGAAGCACGCCCGCGGCTTCCCAGGCGTCGAGCAGCGCACGCGCACGCACATACTTGTTGGCGCGCTCGTCATCACCGGGTTCGTCCCGCCCGAGCACCAGCCGAACGACGTTGTAGGGGCTCGCAGCCTCGAGCGCGTCGCGGTCCGCTTCGGAGATCACGTCGTAGGGAGGTGCCATGACCCGGGCCAGGTCGCCGACCGCGCCGGGGTCGAAGACGATCCCTCTGAAGGGTGCGATGTCGACCACGCGTGCTGTATAGCATCCGTGACGGAGGTGGGCGAATGATGGGGTGCGCGGCTTGGGGGGTGCGGTGATCCTCGCCCAGGCGTTCCAGCGGTTCGTCTTCGACCTCGACGGTGTGGTCTGGCGGGGAAACGATCCGATCGCCGGCGCACCCGAGACGGTGCGTGCGATCCGGGACGCAGGCAAGCGTGTGTGCTTCGTGACCAACAACTCCAGCGAGACGCACGAGACCTACCTCAAGAAGCTCGGCGACGTAGGGGCGGGCAGCTCCATCGAAGAGATCGTCTCGAGCGCCGACGCGACCGCCCGGCTGCTCGAGCGGACGATCCCGGGGATCCGAGGGCGACTCGCCTTCGTCATCGGTGGCCAAGGCTTGCGCGACGCCGTCGTCGGGACCGGCGCGCGCCTCGCCTCGGAGGTCGAGGCGACCGACGCCTCCCTGGTGGTGGTCGGCTGGGATCGCGACCTCACCTACGAGAAGCTCCGGCTCGCGACGCTCGCCATCCGCGCGGGGGGCATCTTCGTCGCCAGCAACACCGATGCCACTTATCCCACGCCCGAGGGGATGTGGCCCGGTGGCGGCGCCATCGTCGCCGCGCTGCGGACCGCGACCGGGATCGAGCCGGTGGTGGCCGGGAAGCCCGAGCCGATCCTGCTGGAGGTCGCTGCCGACCGGCTCGGGGGGACACCGGCTTTGGTGATCGGCGACCGGGTCGAGACCGATGTGGCGGCTGCGCACGCGGTGGGCTGGCCCAGTGCCCTGGTTCTGACGGGCGCCTCCGGCGTCCCCGAACTGGCCGCCTCGCCGCACCAGCCCGACTACATCCTCGGGTCGCTCGGCGAGCTGCTCGAGGACCGGCCGCATCCGTTCACCAGGCCGGGATCGGGCCCCGACCTGCCCGAGATCGCGACGATGCTGCACGCCGGGGGGCTGATGTCGGGCGCCGCGCGCGAGCGGCTCGGCCGGACCCTGGTGGCCGAGGTCGATCGGAGACCCATCGGCACCGCGGCGTGGGAGCCGCTGGAAGGGTCGCGGGCGCTCCTGCGCTCGGTCGCGGTTCACGCCGATCGCCGGGCGGCCGGGGTCGGCACGGTCGTGGTCGCCGCGGCGCTACGCCATGCCTACGAGCATGGTGTCCGTGACGTCTGGCTGGCGACCGAGACGGCGGAGGCCTTCTTCGCCGCGCGCGGCTTCCGGCGCGTCGATCGCGATCAGGCGCCCGAGAGCGTGCTCGAGCATCCACAGGTGCAACGCGAGTGCTCGGTCACCGCGGCCATCATGCACGCGGTGCTGCCTGGCTAGAGATACTCCGCGCGCGGAGGAGCCCTGCGCGGGCGCAGGATCAACAGCAGCACCATCCCGGCGACGAATCCACCGATGTGCGCTAAGTACGCCACGGCGCCGACGTCACCGCTGACCGACCCGAACTGCTGGAAGACCTGCAGCAGGAACCAGAGGCCGAGTACCACCACGGCCGGCAGTTCGATCCAGGTGATGAAGAAGAAGAACACCAGAGTGGTCACGCGCGCGTGGGGAAACAGCAACAGGTAGGCGCCGAGCACACCGGCGATCGCACCGCTGGCCCCGAGCAGCGGGATAGCCGAGGTTGAAGACACAAGGGCGTGCGCGTACACCGCCGCGATCCCGGCGAGCAGGTAGAAGACGACGAATCTTCCGCGGCCGAGCCGGTCCTCGATGTTGTTTCCGAACACCCATAGGAACAGCATGTTGAAGAAGATATGGGCCGGGCCTCCGTGCATAAACATCGAGACGATGATCGACGTCCACACGTTCTTATCCGGGCATAGCGCGCCCTCGACGGTGGCCACATCACGGAGCTGCATCGCGCCGGCGCGATCGGTTGACCGCAGGTTCCCACCTCGCACGCCATCGAGGACCAACTCGCCCTCCGTGATCTCGTACGGGATGGCGGCGTGACAGATCGCGAATACGGTCTGCTCGTTGACTGATCCGAAGGATGGCTGCCAGAAGAAGTAGACCAACGCGTTGATCCCGATGAGGAGCGGGACGATGATCGCCGGGCGCGACGTCGGGTTGTGGTCCCGGATCGGGATCATCGGATCAGAAGATCTTGCGCAAGAGCAGCAGGTCGCTGACGGGTGCGTCGATGCGGACCTTTCCGGTGAAGAACGCGGACCCCACCCCCATGCGTCCCTCGATCAAGGCGATCAGATCGTCGGATCGCGCGGTGATGCGCGCGTCGGCTGCCTCGGTGGTCGATGTCTCACGCAGGCCGTTGAGCTTGCCGTCCTTGAGCTGCGCCCAGAACGCGGTGTCGAGGTCGGTGATGACACACAGGATCGATCGATCGGGCACCATCCCCGGATCCGGGTTCGCGTCTTGGAGCTTCTTGCCCAGCGAGCGGATCGCCTTCTCGACCTGCTTCGGCGTCGCCACGGAAGCCGAGGATAGCATCGCCCCCCGCCGGGCAGGGCGAGGCTGCGGGAAGCGGCCCGCGGCCCGGCGTATAGTTGTGCGGATGGATCCCATCCTGTCCGACGAGGAGCTCGACGCGCTCGGGGAGCAGCCGCTTGAGGATCGGGCGGCACGGCTCGAGGCGGTCGAGCTGGAGCTGCGTGCCGCGCTGGACGACGCCGCACCGGCGTGAGCGTGACCGCGCGCGCGATGCCGGCGCGACGATTCGCCTCCCGAGGCGGTGAGAAGCTCGATGCCGCGCTCGACGATTTCGACCTGGCGGTCGCGGGGCAGCGCGCGCTCGACGCCGGCGCATCCACGGGGGGTTTCACCGACTGCCTGCTCTCACGCGGTGCGAGCAGCGTCATCGCGGTCGACGTCGCATACGGACAGCTCGATTGGCGGCTACGGACCGATGAGCGCGTGACGGTGCTCGAACGTTCGAACGTACGGACCCTCACGCGAGAGGCGATCGGCGAGCCGGTGGATGTGATCGTTGCCGATCTGGCCTTCATCTCGCTGCGCGCGGTCGGGGAGACGTTCATGTCGCTATCGGTTCCATCGGCCGACCTGGTGCTGCTCGTCAAGCCCCAGTTCGAGTTGCCCAAGGCCGAGGTTCCTCACGGGGGCGTGGTCCGCGAGGCCGGCGCCTGGGCGCGCGCGATCGAGCTGGTCGTGGAGGCCTACCGCGGCCTGGGTTGTGGACTCGCCGGGGTGACCGCGTCACCACTGCGCGGCCCGAAGGGCAACCGAGAGTTCTTCGTCCATCTGCGGCGCGGAGGAGAGGACGTGGCACCGGATCCGATCCCGGCTGCGATCGAGGCGGCGCCGTGAAGCGCGTCGGGATCGTGATGCACGGCAGCAAGACGGCAGCCGTTGAGGTCGGCCGGCGACTGGCGCAGCGCCTCCTCGACCGGGGACTCGAGGTCCAGGCCTCGGTTGCCGATGCGGCACGCCTGGAGGTGGCCGAGGTCGTTGCGGCGGAAACCTTCCCCGAGGGCGCCGACCTGGTTTTCTCTCTTGGTGGCGATGGGACGCTGCTGCGCGCCGCCGAGCAAGTGTTCCGGCATGGCATCCCGCTGCTCGGCGTCAATCTCGGACATCTCGGTTTCCTCTCCGAGCTCGAACGTGCCGAGCTGGAGGAGGGGTTGGTACGCGTCCTGGACGACGGGTTCGAGGTGGAGGAGCGCAGCGTGCTGCGCGGGACGATCTCGGATCAGGGCCGGACTTCGCATGTCTTCGCCCTCAACGACATCATCATCGCGAAGGTGGAGATCGGGCGCGCCGTACGCCTGGCGGTGTCGGTAGCGGGAGAACCGCTGGTGACGTGGTCCACCGACGGCGTGATCGTGTCCACCTCGACGGGCTCGACCGCGTATTCGTTCTCGGCGGGGGGCCCGATCCTGTCGCCGCGGGTCGACGCGATGCTGGTCACGCCGGTGGCGCCACATGGTTTGTTCGACCGGACCATCGTCGTGGCGCCGGATGAGGAGATCGGGGTTCGCGTCCTGCCCGAGCAGGTCGCCGTGTCCCTGTCGGCCGATGGAGGCCCGGCGCTCCCGCTATCCTCCGAGGCCGAGGTCCACGTCACGGTCGGCGGTCGCGTGCGGCTTGCCAAGATAGAGCCTGCGCCGTTCTGGCGCCTGGTCCGCGAGAAGTTCCACCTGCCGCCGGGCGAGTGAGGAGGCGATGATCGAGCGATCCGGCACCGCCGAGCGCCGGAGCAAGCGGCGATTCTTCCGTCGGGAGCGCGATGGGATCCGTGGGGCCGCGCGCGTTGACCTGCGGACCAAAGACCTGCTGCTGAGGCTCCGCCCGGGTGACATCGCGATCATCGCACACGAGGACCTCGACCAGGTCGCCGCGGAAGGGTTGGTCGAGCGCGGCGCTGCTGCGGTCATCAACGCGCATCGGTCCATCACCGGCCGGTATCCCAACGCCGGGCCGTTGGTGCTCGCGCGCGCGCGCATCCCGCTGATCGATGCGGCCGGTGATCAGCTGCTCGAGCAGGTACGCGACGGGGAGGAGCTGCTCGTCAAAGGGGCGGGCGTCTGGTCGGGGGACCGGCACATCGCGCAAGGGATCCTGCTCGACGGCGAGCAGCTCGACCGGGTCATGGAGGAGGCGTCCGATGCGATCGGCGTCGAGCTGGAGAGGTTCGTTCGCAACACCATGGAGTATCTCACGGCTGAGCGCGATCTGGTGCTTCACGGCGGGCGTATGCCGGTCCTCCGGACCCGGATCACCGGACGCCACGCCGTGGTCGTGATCCGTGGTGCTCAGTATCGCGAGGACCTGCGGACGCTCCGCGGGTACATCAACGATATCGATCCCGTGTTGATCGCGGTCGATGGTGCCGCCGACGCGCTGCTCGAGGAAGGATACAAGCCCGCCATCGTGATCGGGGACATGGATTCGATCTCCAACGATGCGCTGACGTGCGGCGCGGAAGTGGTCGTCCACGCTTATCCCGACGGGCACGCGCCGGGGCTGGATCGGACCGAGGCCCTCGGCCTGGATGCGCACGTCTTCCCGAGCGCGGGCACCAGTGAGGACATCGCGTTGCTGCTCGCATACGGATCGGGCGCCGATCTGATCGTGGCCGTTGGGGCGCACGACAACCTGGTGGAGTTCCTCGACAAGGGACGCAGCGGCATGGCATCGACCTTCGTGGTTCGGCTCAAGGTCGGTGCGAAGCTTGTGGACGCCAAAGGTGTCAACCGTCTCTACACCTCCCGTGTGCGCACATCGGACATGGTCATCCTGGTTGCCGCGGCGGCCGCGGCCATGATGGCGGTTGTGTTCGCGTCGCCGGCTCTCCGTTTGTTCGTCCGCCTGACCGCCGACTGGTTCCGGTCGCTTTTCTGATGCTCAATCTCCGCTATCACATCGTGTCGCTGGTAGCCGTCTTTCTTGCGTTGGCGCTCGGCATCTTGATCGGGACGACCGTGCTCGAGGAGGGTGTCGTCTCGCTGCTCGAAGCGGAACGCGACCAGCTCGCCGGGCACCGGGACCGGCTCGCCGAGGAGAGCGAGGCGCTGAGTAACGAGCTGGATCTGTGGGAACGGTTCGGCCACACGATCGTCCCTGACGTGACGAGGGGGCGGCTCCAAGACCGGTCGGTGATCCTGCTGGTCCAAGCCGGCACCGAGGGGGATCTGATCGACCAGGTGCTCACCGCGCTCGAACACGCCGGGGCGACGATGGCCGGCCGTATCACCTTCACCGAGAAGTGGGCGCTGCGCGACGAACCCGCGCGCGAGCAGCTAGCACTGGTCCTTGGAACCTCGACCGCCGAGGCCGACGCCCTGCGGGGGGAGGCGGCCGCCCGTCTGGCCGGCCGGCTCGCCGCCGGCGGTGATCCCGCCCAGCAGACCGACCTGCTGCAGTCCCTGGTCCGGAACGGCTTCGTCGATCTGGACGACGTCGAGGAAGAGGATTTCCCGCCGTCGGAAACGCTCGGCGTCTTGATCTCGGCGGCGGAGCCGGCGGCGATGCCCCCGCGCGACACGTTCGTGCTGCCTTTCCTGCAGGCCCTCCAGGATCGATTCCGCATGGTCGTCGTCGAGCCGCTGAACGCTGTGGACCCGATCACGGTCACGATCCGCCGTGACGACGTGCTGGGAAACTCCATCTCGACCGTCGATCATGCCGACACCTTGCTCGGGGAGCTGTCGATGATCGTGGCCCTCGCCGATGCCGCGCAGGGCGGGCGGGCTCGCCACTGGGGCGTGAGGGAAGGGGCCGCGGCGATCATCCCATCCGTGGACCGGTGAGTGTTGCCGCGATCATCCCCGCCCGGAACGAGGCCGACCGCATCTCCTCGACGGTCGAGGCGCTGAGGGACATCGCGGAGATCGCGGAATGCATCGTGGTTGATGACGGCTCCTCGGACGCGACTGGTGTCCGTGCCGCCGCGGCAGGCGCGCGCCTGATCCGCTCCGATCGTCGTCGCGGCAAGGGCGGCGCGCTGGCCGCCGGCGTGGCTCGCACCGACGCCGACGTGCTCCTTTTCATCGACGCGGACCTCGAGCAGGCGGCCGCGAGGGCGGTCGTGCTGCTCGAACCGGTGCTGGACGGCCGGCTGGACATGGCCATCGCGGCACCGCCCCCCGGCGCGCCAAGCGGGTTCGGCCTCGTCGAGGGACTGGCTCGCGTCTCGATCCGCGCGATGACCGGCCGGCGGATGGCGAGGCCGTTATCGGGGCAGCGGGCGCTGCATCGGCGGGTGCTGGAGGCCGCGCACTGGCCGATCGCCGGGTTCGGCGTCGAGACGGGGCTGACCATCGACGCACTGCGGGCCGGCCTGCGTGTGGATGAGGTCCCGATGCCGGTCGAGCATCGGCTGACCGGTCGAACCCCGGCCGGGTTCGCACATCGCGCCCGGCAGGGCTTCGACGTGCTGAGGGTTTCGTTGTCTCGCGGGGTACGCTTCGGGTCGAGATGACCGTCACGCTGCTGTGGGTCGCCACCTTCGCCGTCGGAGCGTTCGCGACGAGGTGGCTTGTCACGCGGATGGTCGCGCGCGCGCCCTTGCGTCGCCGCAACCATCGCGGCCTCGAGCTGCCAACCGCGATGGGGGCCGCCGTGGTGATGGGGATCATGGCGGGGCTGGCACTCATCGCGGCGCTGCGCGCGCTGACCGGTCCGTCGTCGCCCCGCCTGGTCGAGACGGCGACGGTGGGCTTGGTCGCGATGACGGCGATGGGAGGGTTCGCCCTGCTCGGCCTGTGGGACGACCTCGCCGGAGGAGGCCGCGGCTGGAGGACCCATCTGCGGTCGTTGCGCAACGGGCAACCCACCGGCGGAGTCTTGAAGCTCCTGGGCGGGATCACCCTCGGGTTGATCGTGGTCGCGCCGTTCGGCGACACGATCTGGTGGACCCTTGTCGACGGGGCGATCGTCGCGATGTCCGCGAACCTGCTCAATCTGGCCGACGCGCGGCCGGGGCGCGCGTGCAAGCTCTACGTTCTGGCGGCGGTCCCGATGCTGATCGTCGGGGGGCCGACGGCTCCGGTCCTGATGGCCGGGCTCGGGGCCGTGGCGGCGTTCCTGCCGCTTGATCTACGCGAACGAGCGATGTTGGGTGATACCGGCGCGAACGCGCTCGGAGCCCTGGTCGGTGTCGGGGTGATCGGCGCCGGCTCTGATCTTGCCAGGGCGCTCGCCCTGATCGCGCTGGTCGTGTCGCACGTGCTCGCCGAACGGCCCGGATTCACCGAGTTGATCGAACGTTCGCCACTTCGCCGGGCGGATCTGGCCGGCCGGGTCCCCTGAGCGCCGAGTTCCTGGTCTCGTACCTCTGAGTCTGTTAGATTGAGGCCCCGTAGGCAGACACGACCTGCGGGGGTTTTTTTTGTGGCGAAGTACATCTTCGTAACCGGTGGCGTTTCCTCTTCTCTCGGCAAGGGCCTCACGGCCGCATCCCTCGGACGGCTCCTGAAGGCGCGCGGCCTCCGCGTGGTTATGCAGAAGCTCGATCCGTACATCAACGTGGACCCCGGCACGATGAACCCCTTCCAGCACGGCGAGGTGTTCGTCACCGATGACGGCGCCGAGACCGACCTTGATCTTGGCCACTACGAACGATTCATCGACGAGAGCCTGACGCGCGATTCGAGCGTGACCACCGGCAGCGTTTACTCGGCGGTCATCGCGCGCGAACGCCGCGGAGAGTTCCTGGGAGCAACCGTCCAGGTGATCCCGCACATCACAGAGGAGATCAAGAGCCGGGTCCGCAGGCTGGCGACCGACGACGTCGACATCGTGATCACCGAGGTCGGCGGCACGGTGGGGGATATCGAGAGCCTGCCCTACCTCGAGGCGCTCAGGCAGTTCCGCCACGACGTCGGGCGGGACAACGTGTTCTACCTGCACGTTTCGTTGGTCCCCTACATCGGGCCCGCGGGCGAGCTGAAGACCAAGCCGACCCAGCACTCCGTCGCCGAGCTCCGCTCGATCGGTATCCAGCCCGACGCGATCGTCTGCCGGAGCGACCGCCCGATCTCGACGAGCCTGAAGAAGAAGATCGCGCAGTTCTGTGACGTCGACCTCGAGGGGATCGTCGCGGCAGTGGACGCGAGCAGCATCTATGAGATTCCCCTGGTGCTGCGAGAAGAAGGCCTCGACTCCTACGTCCTGCGGCGGCTGGGGATCGAGGCGGGCGAGCCGGAGCTTGCCGATTGGGAGGCGCTGCTCGGACGGATTGAGAGTGCCGACCGGCCGGTCCGGATCGCGATCGTCGGAAAGTACGTGACCCTGGCCGACAGCTACCTGTCCGTGGTCGAGGCGTTGAACCACGCCGCGTTCCACCACGGCGCGGCTCTCGAGCTGGTCTGGGTGGCCGCAGACGACCTGACGCAGACCAACGGCCACGAGCTCGACGACGTGGATGGGGTAGTAGTGCCCGGCGGCTTCGGCATCCGCGGTATCGAGGGGAAGGTGGCTGCGGTTCGGCGCGCGCGCGAAGCCGAGATCCCGTTCCTCGGTCTGTGCTTGGGTCTGCAGTGCGCGGTGATCGAGTTCGCCCGCAACGTCGCCGGCCTGGAGGCCGCAAACTCGGCAGAGTTCGAGCAGAGCACTCCCCACCCGGTCATCGACCTGATGGTCGATCAGCACGACGTGATGGACAAGGGCGGCACGATGCGCCTGGGGATGTGGCCGTGCAAGGTGGTGCCCGGCACGCGAACCCATGCCGCCTACGGTGAAGAGCTCATCCTCGAGCGACACCGGCACCGCTACGAAGTCAACAACCGGTATCGGAAGCGCCTCGAGGAGGCGGGTCTGGTGTGCAGCGGAACCACGGTAGACAACAAACTGGTCGAAATCATCGAGCTCCCGAACCACCCGTTCTTCGTCGCCTCGCAGTTCCATCCGGAGTTCAAGAGCCGTCCGACCAGGGCGCATCCGCTGTTCCGCGAGCTCGTGGGGGCGGCCCTGGCCCACGCCGAGGCGAGACTGGCTAAGCAGCCCGTTACCACCTGATACCCTCCCGCCGACGACCGGGTGAGGGAGGATGGCCATGATGGTGGGCGTGCCCCGCGAGGTGATGGAGGCCGAGCATCGCGTGGCGATCACCCCCGTCGGGGTCCGCGAGCTGGCCTCCGAAGGGCACACCGTGCTGCTCGAGCGAGGCGCCGGCGTGGGGTCGAGCATCCTCGACGATGCCTATGAGCGGGCGGGCGCCACCCTTCGGGACCGGGCTGAGGAGGTTTGGGGCGAGGCCGAGCTGATCCTGAAGGTGAAGGAGCCGCAGCCCTCGGAGTTCGCGCTGCTCCGCAAGGAGCAGATCCTGTTCACGTTCCTGCATCTCGCTGCGCATCTGGACGTCACCAAGGTCCTGCTCGAGGCCGGCGCCACCGCCATCGCGTACGAGACCGTCGAGCTTCCCGACGGCACCCTCCCGCTGCTCACGCCGATGAGCGAGATCGCCGGTCGCATGGCACCCCACGTCGCGGCGTCCCACTTGCACAAGGAGCACGGCGGTAGCGGCGTGCTGATGGGAGGCGTATCGGGTGTCCGCCCCGCCCGCGTCGTGGTCATCGGAGCTGGCATGGCCGGCGCGAATGCGGCGTGGATCGCACAGGGGATGGAGGCAGAGGTTGTCTTGCTGGATCGCAACGTCGGGCGGCTCCGTTACGTGGACCACATCCACAAGGGCAGGATCCTGACCCTAGCCAGCGCCGGCCTGACCATCGAGGAGCAATTGCCGCAGGCCGACGTTGTGATCGCCGCGGTTCTGGTGGCCGGCGCGCGCGCTCCCAAGCTCGCCTCGGAGGAAGCGATCGCCTCGATGAAGAAGGGCTCGGTGATCGTCGACATCTCGATCGATCAGGGCGGAGCGTTCCCCACGAGCACGATGACCACCCACACGGCTCCGACTTATGTCACCCACGGGGTGGTACACTATTGCGTTGGAAACATGCCGGGGGCGGTACCTCACACGTCGACCTACGCCCTCACGAACGCGACGCTACCCTACGTGGCCGCACTCGCGGGCGCGGGATTCGTGAACGCGATCGCGGCCGACCCGGCGCTGGCCAAAGGGGTAAACGTGTTCGAGGGGAGCGTCACGAACGCGGCCGTCGCCGAGGCGGTCGGCGTGCCGTTCAGCCCCCTCGACTCCCACGGGAGCTGATCCCGTCCGGTAAGCCTTAACCCTCACTGGAGGATAGAGCTTTCGATGACGCCGTCCCCCGCACGGAACGCCGGTCGGTCTCAGATCGACCTGCTTATCGACCGTTTCATCGAGCATCTCGCGGTCGAGCGCGGGCTCGCTCCTAACACGCGAACGGCCTACCACAGAGATCTCGGCCTCTATCGGGCCTACCTGGCGGGTCGCGGGATCCCAGACCTTCGGCAAGTCACCGAGCGTGAGATCTCATCGTTCATACAGGACCTGCGCGAGCGGGAGTACGCGGAAGGCCGTCGGTACTCGCCGGCGACCGTTGCCCGGGTGTTAGCCGCCGTCCGGGGGTTCCATCGCTGGTTGATGCGAGAGGGACGGACCCGCACCGACCCCTCCGAGCTGGTCGAGTCGCTTCGTATCCCGCGCGCGCTGCCCAAGTCCCTCACGCTGGACGAGGTGGACCGTTTGCTCGGCGCTGTGCCCGCTGAAGGAGCCGCAACGAGCAGGGATCTCGCGATGCTCGAAACCCTGTACGCGGCCGGGCTGCGGATCTCCGAGCTCACCGGGCTCGACGTGGACGACGTCGACCTGGACGACGGCACGATCCGCTGCATCGGGAAGGGTTCAAAGGAGCGCATCGTGCCGGTCGGACGGGCCGCCCTGGATGCGATCGCCGCGTATCTGCGCGATGCAAGGCCGGGGTTCGCCGCACGCGCGAAGGATCGAAGTGAGCATGCCCTGTTCGTCAATCAGCGCGGACGCCGGCTCACGAGGCAAGGCTGCTGGAAGCTGCTCAAGCGCTACGCTGAACGCGCGAAACTGGTCCGCAGGATCTCGCCCCACACGCTGCGTCACACCTTCGCAACCCACCTGATCGAGCGCGGCGCCGACGTGCGGATCGTGCAGGAGCTGCTCGGGCACGCGAGCGTGTCGACGACTCAGGTCTATACGCTGACCAGCGTCGAGCATCTGCGCGAGGTCTACGTCTCGGCGCACCCGCGCGCCACTCGTTCATCCACCCGCAACTCGTAAGGGGGATCGCAATGGAAACCGCCGAACTCAACCGTTTCCGCGAGATGCTCGACGAGCTGCGAGGCGAGCTGCGCTCGCAATTGGGCGATCTCGGCGCGAACCCCGATGAGGACTCGATCGAGGGCGGCGACCTCGATTTCGGCTTCGCCGACAGCGCCCAATCAACCGCCGAACGCGGCAAGGTTCTCGCCCTCGTCGAACGACTGCGCGAGCAGCTCGCGGCCGTCGACCACGCCCTGGACCGGATGGATCGGGGCTCCTACGGGGTCTGCGAGCGATGCGGCCAGCCGATCAGCCCCGAGCGGTTGGAGGCCCTCCCGTACAGCACCCTTTGCGTGTCCTGCAAACAGAAGGAAAGCGCCTAGATAGCGCGGTTTCCTCCTTCTCCGGGCCGTATGGCAGGGATGAGCGAAAAGTTCATCTTTCCCCGTCTTTTCCGACATCCCGCATATTGACACGTTTCGGGGCGGGCCCTAGGCTTGCGCACGTTCAGTGGTCGGGCCTTACGTCCTAAAGGGATCGTGACGTTCGCCCTTCGACCACCGGACGCGTTCAGAGGGGCACCGCAGGGGGTGGGATCAGCTTCGAGCCCGGCTCGCGGTAGGGGACATCGGTCGCGCGTGGCGACACGTACAAGGGGGGAACAAGATGGGTGGAGCAAGGGGACGAAGCCGTCTCCGGTCTGCGGCGGTCCTGAGCATGACGGTCGCCATGATGTTGTCGACGGCGACCGTTGCGTTCGCGGATCATCCGACGACTTCGGTGCAGCCGACGTTCATCGACGGGAACCCGACCTGTGGTCCTCTCATCGACAACCCGGATGCGATCGAGCTCAAGGTCCAGCCGGTTGAGAGCGGGCAGTACACCGACGGCACACTCGTCGTGGACGTCACCGTCCACGACGGCAACCTGTTCGACTTCACGTCGAACTTTGCAGTGTTGGGCGTCGTCGCGAAGGGCGGGCCGAACGCCAACTTCTACGACTACCGCCCGAACGGCACGACGAGCGACGTGGATCTGCATTCGCCGTTCAACTCAAACTCCGGTGACTACTACGGGCTCAGCCACATCAGCTTCTGCTACTTGCCGCTTCCGGGTACTGAACTCTCGCTGGACTCGACCGACCCGGACCCGGCCGTCGTGCACGAGGGTGACACGATCGACTTCACGGTCACCGAGACCAACGACGGGTTTTTCACGCTGACCAACGTGCACTTGACCGTCAGCCATGGCGGCAGCTGCGATCCGGCCAGCATCGCCTCGCTCGCCCCGGGTGCATCGCAGAGCTTCGACTGTTCGGTGACGGCCGGTGCGGCCGACTTCACCATCGAGGTCCTCGGGCACGGCACCCATGACGGCGAAGATGTCACGTGGTGCTCTGACCCGAGCGATCCGCCGACGGGCGTCTTCTGCGACCAGGACGAGCGCGTCCTGATCCCGGTCGACGTCATCCACCCCGGCACAACGCTGTCGCTCAACGCGGGCGCGACCGACGATCTCACCATCCATGAGGGTGACTCGGTCACGATCGCCATCGATGAGACGAACACCGGCGACGTCACGCTGACCAACGTTCACATCACGACCGACCCGGCATTGGGGGAGTGTGAGTCGATCACGCCCGCAAGCGTGGCCTCCCTCGCTCCTGGAGCCACTGCCTCGTTCGAATGCGAGACCGGTGCCATAACCGCGACGAAGACGATCACCTTCATCGGGCATGGCACGGACCCCACCGGTCTTGACGTCACGTTCTGCGGCGAAGGCGTGAGCGGACCGGACGGACTGGGCAAGTTCTGCGACGAGAACGAGATCGAGGAAGTCACCGTCACGGTGATCAACCCCGGCACGACGCTGAGTCTCGGATCGGTGAGCCCGGGCACGGCCGTCGAGGTCGGGAGCTCGGTCACGATCACGCTGGAAGAGACCAACGACGGGGACGTCGATCTCGACAACCCCAGCGTCACGACCGATCCCGTCGGTATCTGTGACTCGCTCACGGCTCCCGGTGACGACGGCGTGCTGGAGATCGGCGAGACGCAGCAGTTCGTCTGCACCATCGACTCGCTGACCGCCGACACCTCGATCACGTTCTTCGGCCACGGCACCGACCCGACCGGCCTGGACGTGACGTGGTGTGAGGACCAGACCGCTCCGCCCGCAGGGGTCTTCTGTGACCAGGGCGAGATCGAGGTCGTCCAGCTGACGGTCTTCGAGGTGGGCGAGGGGTGCACGCCGGGCTTCTGGAAGACGCACCCGAACTCATGGCCGGCAGGGATCAACCCCGGTGACACCTTGGAGACGTGGTTCGATGTCCCCGACTCGCTCGGGCTCGACAACGTCACCTTGCTCGACGCTCTGGCGTTCGAGGGAGGCAAGGGTGTCAAGGGTGCGGCGATGATCTTGCTGCGAGCAGCGGTCGCCTCGCTTCTGAACGCGGCCCACCCCGACGTCGATTTCAACTGGACGACGGGTGAGGTGATCACCGCGGTGAACACGGCGCTTGCGTCGGGTAACCGGGGCACGATGCTCTCACTCGCCTCTGAGCTCGACGAGGACAACAACGCGGGCTGCCCGCTGTAGAAGCATCAACAGAACAACGGTGGAGGGAGTCGCCACAGGCGACTCCCTCCACCGTTCTCACGGCAGGAACCGGTGCGTTGTGCCGTCACTCATCCTTGCCGCGAACACGACCGCTCCAACGTCGTATAAGACGTGCTCGTACGCCTGGTACATCCGGCCGGCGATCGCGTAGTTCGTCCACGAGCCTGCTCGATAGCGTGAGGCCGTCAAGCGGTCGAACGTGCCGCCCTGGGCGTCGATGGGTCGATGCGCCAGCCATACCTCACCCGGTCGGACGATGAGGCCCAGGCTCGAGACGCGTTCCACGTAGGTCTTCAGGTGGACGAACGATTTCGAGCCGTCGGCCCGGATCCGGGCCACCGCAGGATAGCTGCCGGCGAGGAACGGAGAGGTGCTGAATATCCGACGGACGTTGCTCTGGTAGGCGAGAACCAACTCGTTCGTCGAGGGGTCGGCAGCCACCGCGAGCTCGGCGTTTTCGGCATCTGGAGCGAATCCTTCGTGCTCCGCTGTGATGAATCCGGATGTCGTCCAGTCGATCCTGAACCCGGATCCCGACTCGACCAGGCGCGCCGCCCCGATCTGACCGAAGGCGTCCGGGATGTTGAACAACCAGATCGAACCGTCGGCCGGGTGCTGGGCAAGGACCTCCTTGCTCGCCCGGGTCGGCATGAACTGAACCGTCTGGCTCGACCAGCTCCCCGCAGCAGAGCGGTAACCGAAACCGTGACCGTGAGGTTGACCGTTGGAGGCCTGCTGGTGCCATGCGAGCATCAAGCCACCGCTGGCCAGGGCAAGCAGGTCTCCGGGGCGGCTGTCGGTGTTGCCGAAGGTGCGGGTCGCAACCAGATCGGCTCCCGTCGGCAGGCCCGATCCGGAAAGGCTGTATTGCCGCAGGATCACGGGGCCCGCTCCACCCAAGATCCATAGGTGGCCGTCGGCGGTCACTGCGGTGTCGACGTTTCCCCAGCCGGCGATCGAGTCATATGGAAGAGGGACGTGTGCGACTCCGGTTGACGAGCGAGCCATCAGCCACGGGCCCGGTCCTCCTCCCGGCACATAGACGAGATAACTGATGTCACCACGACGGGCCAGCCGGCCTCGCTGTAGCGGGATAATCGCCTTGCCGTCCGGCGTCAGTAGCTTCTGGTCGAGCAAGCCGGTGCCCGACGTGGTCGTCGATGCGACGACCACGTCGATCGACGCCGTCGCCGTGTTCCCTGCAGCGTCGGTCGCGCGCGCTACCACGCTGTACGTCCCGGCCGAGAGCGAGCTTGCATCCAACGAGGCGGTCCAAGTGGTCGTTCCTGTCGCTGCTCGGTACGAGCCGCTGCCGAGCCGGACCTCGACGAGGGCCACGCTGACGGCATCCGAAGCGCTGCCCGACACCGTGAATATCCCCACGGCATCGGATCCATCGGCGGGGGAGGTGATGGCAACCGTGGGCGCCGTCGTGTCGAGCGAGGGCAGGAGATCTGTGGACTCGAGTGATATCTCGACCCGGGCGGTTCCCACGTTGCCGGCTGCGTCCGTCGCGCGCGCCTCGATCGTGTACGTCCCGGCCAGCAACGATGAAAGATCCAGGCTGGTGCTCCAGCTGCTCGTTCCCGTCGCCACGGTGAAGGATCCGTCCGCCAGGCCGACTTCGACGCCGGTCACCTTGACATCATCCGAGGCGGTCCCCGACACGGCGATGGAACCTAGAAGCTTGGTCGAGCCGTCCGATGGAGCTGTGATCTCGACCGACGGAGCCACGGAGTCCGTCGTTGCGAAGCATGTCGTCTTGCGCCCGTTGCACTTCTCGTTCGCTCTGCTCAAGGGCTTCGCCTGTGCGGCGGCGGCTACCATCGCGACCAGGACGACCACCCCCAGAGCGCGCGCGAGCCGGTAACCCCACGAGGATGCGTTGTAGCGGATCATGCCTCTCCTCCCTCGCACTCGAGATCGCAGCGACAGAGCGCATTGGAGAGGCGAGGCAGAAACTCGCTGAATCAGTGGCGGCGGGATCCGCTAGCTACCGCGCGCCGCTCTCCCCAGGCGATCGGTGATCGCTCCCCTCATCGGCGGAAGTCCCATCCGACGAAGGTTCTCGCCCCTTGCATCGAGCGGGACGGCGGCCGCCTTTAGCGGAGAGTGCGCAAGGCACTCCGGAGAGCGGCGGCGGACCCGCGGAAATGCGGATGAGTTGGGCGGCATGAGGATTATCGATCGAGGGTTTCGGCGAAATGCCGAACGGGACGGATGATCCGTCCCGTTCGTGGGAAATGGTGTAGTGGTTACGCCGTCTTCTTCAGCGGCTCCTCGGTGCACGCGCCCGCGATCGTGAGCGCGGTCGGGAACCGGGAGACCCGGCCGACCGGATCGACAACGAGAACCTTCGGGAAGCGGGCGGCGGGAAGACCGCGCAGCAGGCCGAGGAAATGCCGGCCGACGTCGTCGAGCGCGTCCACCAAGATCTGTTCCACGTCGATGGCATGTACCAGGTTGCAGGCCGAGGCCTCACCCGTGGCCCCGACGATCGGGCGATCTGTGCCGAGACGCGCGATCGCCTCACGCTGAAAGGCTTCATCCTGTGAAACTACGAGCGTCCACCCCATGGCTGCTCCCTTCGATTTTCTTAGGTGCTTCATCCCGGTGAACGACCGTCGGGAGCATCGGTTCCATCGCGGGTTCCGATGCGCGTCTTGTGCCCGGAAAGAGAGTGTCGAGATGCTGGTGTGATGTCGGAGATGCGGTAAAGTCCCGGCGATGACATGGGGGCTAATCGAACGGGAGATCCGCCTCCTTCCCCAGGTTCTGTCGTGCTCGGTCTCGGACGATGAGATCGTTGTCTTGGTCCACCCTGAGGCCGACCCGACCGCGGTCGAGGCAAGGGTGGCGCAGGTGCTCGGGGAGAGCCGCGCAAACCTCGCGACAAGAGTGATCGGCGGCATGGAACCGCTCCGGGTGGCGGCGACGCGACGGGCATGGCGGAGCCCACTTGTGCTGGCCGGCTCGGTGGCGGCCACCGGGCTTCTGGCGGTTTCGTCCCTCGTGGGCGGTTTGGGCTCCGCAGGTGACCGGGCCACGCCCCCGGCACCCGTGATCGCCGGCCCCGTACCACCGGCACCTTCGCTCTTCCCCCGGAATCCCGGGCCTCCGGCTGCGGCACCTCAGGACCAACCCGACGACGAAGAGGAGCCTTCGGTTACCGGACCGGTCATCCGGGTGCTCCAGCCCAGGCTCGTGGCGGCTCTGACCGAGGAGCGTCCGGTTCCCGCCGAGACCGAGGCGCCGACGGTCGCTCCGAAGCCGGCGGCGCCCGTCCCGGCTTCTCCCCCGGCTGAGCCGCCTTCCTCGACGACCTGCCACGAGCCTGCGGCACGGGGTGCGCCCAGAGAGATGCGCGGCCGGCACAAAGGCAGCGGTCCGCCGCCTTGGTCGCACTCGGTCCTGGCCGATCCGCACTGCACGCGGGGGCGCCCCCGTTAGACCTCGAGCTCGCCACTGGGCGGGAGGAGACCCAGCCATGAACCGCCCGACCGACCCGGGGCTCCTGGTTCAGGAGCTGATCTACGCCGGCCTGGACGCCATGCGGTCGACATCCGCGCTGGACCTGTGCGCGTACCTCCATCTCACTCCGAGCCAGGGCCCCCAGCTCTTCCTCGCGACGCCGGCCCTGGCCTCGGTCGACCCCACGGAAGCCTTCACGCTCTTCACGGCGCTCCGAGACACGCTCGAGCATGACCACGAGGGCGATGAGACGCTGCTGCTCGGGCGATACCTCGCGACGGCGGTGACGACGGAGGGCGAGCGGTCCAAGGGCTTGCACATCTTCGGATCGGCCGAGCGATCGCTCGGGGAGGGGGAGCGCGAGACCCTGTCCAGGCTCGCGCGAGCCGTCGCCATGGTGGTCCACTGCCTCGAGGTCGCAGAAGCGGCGTCGGACGCGCCGGCATCCTCAGGAGTTCGCCTCCCTGTGCGAGTCGCCGTCGAAAGCGGCGCGTCCGGACCTCGTGCCGAGGTCTCGGTCTCGATGGGGGAGGAGATCCGAACCGGAACCGCCCAGGAGCCGACACCCATCCGCGCCGTGGTCGCCGCCGTGATCGATGCCGTCGATCAGGGCTTCAAGCTGATCGAGGCAACGGACGGCGACGTCGGTGGAGAGCGGGCTGTGATGGTCCTCATCGCGGATCCCCAAGGTGGAAACGGTCTCGGCGCCGCCCTCGTCGGCCGGGAAGCCGACCCCTTGCGCGCGGCCGCTGTGGCTGCCCTCGATGCGTGCGCACGGCTCCCGAACCTTGGACCGTCCTCCTATCCTCCGCGCGCTACGCCGTCCTCGGATGCGGCGCCGACCCTCGAGCCCTGAGCGAACTCCGTACGTCGCAGCACATTTGTCCCCGAGCAGGGGCGTGCGTTAGAGTCGCGCATTCACGAAGCGATCAGTCGCTACGTCGTTTTGTCGACACATCGGGGGAGCAGGCCCGTGGGCACGATCATTTCGATCGCGAACCAGAAAGGCGGCGTCGGCAAGACCACCACCACGATCAGCCTGGGCGCTGCCCTTGCTGAGCTTGGTCAGCGCGTTCTGCTCGTCGATTTCGACCCGCAGGGGGCGCTCTCGGTGGGGTTGGGCATCAACTCGATGGAACTCGATGCCACCGTCTACAACCTGGTGCTCGACCGTTCGACCATCTTCGATGACGTGGTCGTCAAGACCGGCATCGACGGCGTCGAGCTGCTACCGGCCAACATCGACCTCTCGGCGGCCGAAGTGGTGCTGGTGAGCGAGGTCGCGCGCGAGCAAGCCCTCAAGCGCACCCTCACCGAGGTGAAGCAAGGGTACGACTACATCCTGATCGATTGCCCGCCGTCGCTGGGTCTGTTGACGATCAACGCGCTCACGGCCTCGGATACTGTCATCATCCCCCTGGAATGCGAGTTCTTCGCCCTGCGGGGGATGGCGCTGCTCGTGGACACGATCCAGAAAGTGGTAGACAGACTTAACCCTGAACTTGAGATTCAAGGTATCGTGCCGACTATGTTCGACGGGCGGACGCTGCATTCGCGGGAGGTCCTGGCCCGGGTCCGTGAAGCTTTCGGGGATCGCCTGTTCAGCAGCACGATCCCGCGGACGGTGCGCTTCGCCGAGGCGCCCGTCGTGGGTGAGCCGATTCTGACTTACGCCGGAGATTCGAAGGGGGCGGCTGCCTACCGCAGCCTCGCCAGGGAGGTGCTTGGGATTGTCGACGATCAAGCGAGCGACCTTGCCGGGAGCGGACGAACTGTTCCGGGCGACCGGCCTGCCGAAGCCGGAGGCGACTCCGGAGGAAGCGATGGAGGCTCCGCCGCAGGCGGAGAGCCGGCCTCAGACGGCTCCATCGAACCCCTCACCAGCGAGAACATACAAAGCGACGAGCCGCTTTATCGACAAGGAGATGAAGACACACATCCCCAAGTCGGGAAGTGGACGGATGCGTCACGAGGAGAAGATAACGTTCTACTGCACCCGGGAGGAGCTTCTGGCGCTTGAGCGCGCGCGCCTTGCGTTGCGCGAGTTCGGCATCAACGCCGACCGCGGCAGGATCGTCAGAGAGTCGCTGTCGTACATGCTCGCGGATCTCGACGGCAGCGGGCCGGCATCCGTCCTCGCCGACCGACTCGCGCGCCAGCGATGACGAAGAGCTTCCCGTCTTCCCCAGGTTGGCCGTGCTGAACAAGTAGCCTCACCCTGCGATCGAGGGTTCTCACTGGGCCTTGATGGCAGGGATTGCCAGTCGCCAAGGCAGGGGACGACGAAGATGCATCTGTACACCGGGATCGGAGTCGCGCTGGGCTTCGCAGTTGGCCTCCTCGGCCACGAGTACGTGCAACATCGCGTCGCCTTCGCGCTGGGCGACCGGACGCCCAAGCTGATGGGCCGCATGCAGCTCGGGCCGAATGCTCACTTCGATCCCTTGGGGATGGCCGTCCTGCCGGCTTTGTTCGTCTTCGTGGCGCTGTTCGCGTCGGCCCCCTACAACCCGATGTTCGGCTACGGGAAACCGCACGCCTTGACCCGATCCCTGTTGAGGAACCCCAAGCGCCACTGGGTTCTGGTGTCGATCGCCGGTCCGGCCGCGCCCATGCTGGTCGGGATCGTGACGGGGAACATCGCGAGGTCGATGGGGCCGTCCGACGGCGCGGCCGAGCTGCTCGCCTGGATGACCATCACGCTGATGACGCTGGCGGTGCTCGAGCTGTTGCCTCTCCCGGGGATGGACGGGGGCCGGATCCTTGGGATGTTCCTCAAACCGTCCGCGAGCATGCGGATGGACGAGCTCGCACCGTACAAGGCGATGTTCCTCCTGGTCATCTTCATCTTCGACCCTCTGCGGGATGCCGTCGTCGGACTGATCCGCGTCGTCTGCGACGCGGTCGCCGCCGGCGTCTGCGGCTGAGAGCCCGGCCGGGGCTCCCGCCGCCCCGTAACCGGCCACGTACACTAGGTGCTCGATGACCTATCAAGTGAAGCTCCCGGTCTTCGAGGGACCGTTCGATCTGCTGTTGCACTTGATCTCGAAGCGCGAGCTGGACATCTACGAGGTGTCGCTGTCCGAGATCACCGAGGAGTACGTCGCGACGATCAAGCAGATGCAGGACCTGGACCTCGAGGTCGCTACCGAGTTCCTCGTGGTCGCGGCAACCCTGATCGAGATCAAAGCCGCGCGCTTGCTGCCCGGACCGCCGGTGGAAGAGGAGGAAGCGCTTGCGCTGAGCGAGCGCGACCTGCTGATCGCGCGCCTGCTCGAATACAAGGCATTCAAGGACGCCGCCGGGCGGCTGCTCGCGATGATGGAAGCGAACGCGTCGTACCTCGCTCGCACCGCCGGGCCCGGACCCGAGTTCGAGAAGCTCGCGCCCGACCTGCTCGCCCGGGTGACCCCGGAGCGGTTCGCCGACGTCGCCGTCCGCGCGCTGACCCCGAAGCCGGTGCCGGTGCTGGATCTGTCCCACATCTCGCCGATCCGCGTCTCGGTTGCCGAGGCGATCCAGGAGATGCGCGACGCGCTGCGGGCGCGCGCGACGATCTCGTTCCGCAAGCTCACCGCGCATTGCTCGACGAGGATCGACCTGGTCGTACGCTTCCTCGCGGTGCTCGAGCTGGTCAAGCGCGGCGAGGCCGACGTCGCGCAGGCGAACACGTTCGGCGACATCCAGGTGACGCGGCTCGAGCTAGAAAACGCGGACGAGGATCCGGCCGCGATCGACGAGTATGAAGGGACGCCGGTGGACGAACCAGGGAGCGAGGCATGAGCGAGATCCGCAAGCAGCTCGAGGCGATCCTGTTCGTCGCGACCGACCCGATCCCGCTCACGCAGCTCGCCCAGGTGACCGAGACCGCGAAGACCGAGGTGCAGGCCGAGCTCGAGCGGATGCGCGAGGAGTACGCGGACCGCGGCATGGTCCTTCGCGAGGTCGCCGGCGGCTGGCGCATGTACACCCATCCGGATGCGGCACCTTACGTCGAGCGATTCGTGCTGGCGGTGCAGCAACCTCGCCTCAGTCAGGCCGCGCTCGAGACGCTGGCGATCATCGCGTACAAACAGCCGCTGAGCCGTCAGCAGATCTCGGCGATCAGAGGCGTGGATTCCGACGGCGTCGTGACCACGCTGGAGAACCGAGGGCTGGTCAAGGAAGTCGCGCGCGATCCCGGTCCGGGGCAGGCCATCCTCTACGGCACTTCGACGCTGTTCCTCGAACGGATGGGACTCGCCTCGCTCGAGCAGCTCCCGCCGATCGCCGCGATGCTCCCGGCGCCGTCGGTGGCCGATGAGCTCGAGCCCTAAGCGCCCCGCCAAGCCCGCGCCCGCCCGCGTCGAAACGGGCGTCAGGCTGCAGAAGGTGCTCGCCGCCGCGGGCGTCGCTTCACGCCGGTCCGCCGAGGAGTTGATCGCCGCGGGACGTGTCACGGTGAACGACGCCGTCGTGCGGGTCCAGGGGATGCGCGTCGACCCGGCCAAGGACCGGATCGAAGTGGATGGAGCACGCATCGCGACGGACCCCTCCTACGACTACGTCGTGGTGAACAAGCCTGAGGGGGTGGTCACGACCCTGCGCGATCCGCAACGGCGCCCCACCGTGGTGGAGCTGGTCGAAAGCGAGCACCGCCTGTACCCCGTCGGCCGGCTCGACATCGACACGACCGGCCTGGTGCTGATGACCAACCACGGGGAGCTTGCGCACCGGATGACCCATCCACGGTACGGACTCGAGCGCGTCTACCGCGCCAAGGTGACGGGGCGACCGACCGAGGCGGCCCTGCGTCGACTGGTCAAGGGGGTGAAGCTCGACGACGGGCCGGCGCGCGCGCTCGCAGCCCGGGTGATCGGCGCGGGAGTCCGGGAGACCCAGGTGGAGATCGTGATGGGGGAGGGCCGGAAACGAGAGGTGCGGCGGCTGCTCGAGGCGATCGACCATCCGGTGCTCGCCCTGGCGAGGATCGGGTTCGGCTCACTCAAGCTCGGTCGCCTGGCGATGGGTGGAAGTCGGCGCCTGAAAGCTCCCGAGGTGGGCCAGCTGCTCCGCTCGGTGGGACTCTGACGCTGAACCCGCACGTCCGCGAGCAGCTCGTCGCTATCATGCGGCCATGACCGGCCGGACCCTTCGCGCCTTGCGCGGCGCCATCACGCTGGAGCAGGACTCCCGCGAGCAAGTGATGGAGCGGACGGCGCGCCTGGTGGAGACGATGCTGGAGCGGAATCGGGTCGAAAGGGAGGACCTGGTCAGCGTGATCTTTACCGCGACCGACGACATCCGGTCGGAGTTCCCTGCGGTGGCGGCCAGAGCGATCGGGATCAGCGACGTCCCGCTGCTATGCACCCGCGAGCTGGACATCGAGGGCGCGGTGCCGCTCTGTGTCCGGGTGCTGATGCACCTCTATACCGAGCTGCCGCGGTCGGATCTGCGACACGTCTATCTCGAGGGTGCCCGTCCCCTTCGAACGGACCTGCCCCAGTGAAGGTCACCATCATCGGGAGCGGGCTGGTCGGCGGATCGATCGGGCTCAGTCTCAAGCAGACCTCTGTCGCCGAGCACATCATCGCCTACGATCAGGATCCCTCGGTGGCGACCCGTGCCGTGGAGCGGGGAGCTGCGGACGCGGCTAGCGCATCTTTGGAAGAGGCTGCCAGCGATCGCGACGTGATCTTCATCGCGACACCCGTGGGGGTGATAAGCCGGGTGGCAAGAGACCTGGTTCCTTACCTATCCGGCGGGACTCTCCTCACAGATGTTGGAAGCACTAAGTCTCGAGTCGTTGTTGAGATCGAGGAAACCTTGCCGGAAGGGGTCACTTTCATCGGGGGACACCCCATGGCCGGCTCAGAGGACGAGGGCATCGACGCGGCACGGCCGGATCTGTTCAAAGGGGCGTGGTGGATCCTGACTCCCACGGCCCGTTCCGATGCCGACGCCTATGGCCGATTGAACGCCTTGGTGACCACGCTGGGTGCTCGTGTGATGGCCCTGGAGCCCGCAGAGCACGACCGGCTGATGGCGATGATCAGCCATCTGCCGCAGCTCACGGCGTCGGCGCTGATGAATCTGGTCGCTGAGCAGGGCAAAGACCACGGCGGCCTCTTGGCCCTGGCGGCAGGCGGGTTCCGCGATGTCACTCGCATCGCGGCCAGCAACCCCGAGATCTGGGTGGACATCTGCAGGGAGAACGGGCCCGCGATCGTCGAGGCACTGGAGCGCATGGCTTCAGAGCTGCTCCACCTCCGTGACCTGGTCGAACAGGACGATCTCGAGGCTCTGCGTCATGCGCTGGGCGCCGCCCGAGCAGCGCGCCGCAGCCTCCCGGAGCGTGAGGTCACCGGCGCTCTGCACGACGTTAGGTTCCCAGTGCCCGACCGCCCAGGTGTGCTCGCCGAGGTCACGACCGTGATCGGGAACCTCGGGGTCAACATCGAGGACCTCCGCATCACCCACACGGTCGAGGGAGGGCGAGGCACGCTCCACCTGTCGATCGTGGGGGAGGAGGGAGCATCGCGCGTGGTCCACGCGCTCGCGGCCCGCGGATACCAGGCGAAGGCGTTCTCCTCATGAAACGCTTAAATGACTCATCTCTTTATCGATTTATCGTGAAAGATGTAGGGAGCTACAGCGATTCACAAGCCGTTTGCACAGGTCGGCACGCGCCGGCTCGACGCAAGATATCGATGGATCGAGCAAACGCTTCATCTATAAGTCAACAAACAGGTAAAGAGATGAAACAACATGCCGCTTCATCGAGCTACCGTCTTAGGGATACGTCGTCGAGGGGATCTGTCGATGTGGTGTGACGGGGAGGTGTCGTGATGTCGATGGGGCGATCCATCATCATCACCCCTTGTCGGCACGTCGAAGGCGAGGTCCGGGTCCCGGGAGACAAGTCGATCTCCCACCGCGCACTCTTGGTGGGCATGCTCGCCGAAGCTCCACTGGCCGTTTCAGGCCTCTCGCCGGCTCAAGACGTCGCTGCCACCCGGCAGGCGGTCGAGGCTCTCGGCAGCCTCGTGTCCAGTCCCCGAGCCCCAGACGGCTATCGAGCTAACGTTGAGATTGAGCCTTCCCAAGTCTCCATCAGTGATAGAGACTTACAGATTCAGGTAGCCGGGCCTGGCTGGGACAGGTTGTCCTCTCCAGGGGACCCCATCGACATCGTGAACTCGGGAACCACCATCAGGCTGCTTCTGGGCATCCTGGCGGGAAGCACGGCCGAAGCGACCTTGACCGGCGATCCCTCGATCAGGCGCCGGCCGATGGCTCGGGTCGTGGACCCCTTGCGCTTGATGGGGGCCAAGATCGATGGGGCCGATGGCGGAGAACGCGCGCCTCTCACTGTTCACGGAACGGCCCTGCTGGGACGCGATCACGTCCTCCCGATGGCCAGCGCCCAGGTGAAGTCGGCGCTGATCTTCGCCGGGCTTCGAGCGACGGGAATCACTTCCATCGCCGAGCCTGCGCCCTCACGTGACCATACCGAGCGGATGCTCGCACACCTCGGGGTCCCTATCGAGAAGTCGCAAGATCGACTCATCCTTAAGTCGACAAATATCCAAGGTGGTTCGGTGATGATCCCCGGCGACCTGTCGTCGGCGGCGTTCTTGCTGGTCGCGGCTGCGATCCTGCCCGGGTCTCAGCTATCCGTCGCGGACGTGGGGCTGAATCCGACGCGCTCGGGCATCCTCGACATCCTGTCCCGGTACGGCGCAGATGTTCACATCGAGGATAAGCGCGTGGTCTCCGGTGAGCCCGTGGGGACCCTCACCGTGCGAGCCGCCGACCGGCTTCCCCTGCGGGTGGACGGCGAACTAGCCGTACGCGCCCTCGACGAACTGCCCCTCGTCGGGGTGTTGGGCGCCTTCGCCGAGGGGGAGACCGTGGTGGCCGACGCCGCCGAGCTTCGGGTCAAGGAGAGCGATCGCATCGCGGCGCTCGCCGCGGGTCTCGGCGCGATGGGGGTGGACATCACCTCCACACCCGACGGCTTCACGATCCGCGGCTCGGCCCGGCCGGCCGGAGCGTCGCTGCATGGCGCCGGTGACCACCGGATCGCCATGGCTCTCGCGATCGCAGCGCTGGGCGCGGACGGCCCGAGCCAGATCAGCGGGTGGGAAGCCGTCGGCGTGTCCTACCCCGGCTTCGAGGACGACCTCGCCTCAGTCGTCGTACCCTAAGCCGCCATGGATCCTCCAGTCCCGCTGGTGATCGCCATCGACGGCCCCGCCGGGGCCGGCAAGACCACCGTGGCCCGGGGTGTCGCGCGGGCGCTGGGGATCGCGCACCTGGATACGGGCGCGATGTACCGGGCGTTGACCGCCAAGGCCCTCGCCCGAGGCGTCGAGCCCACCAACGCGGCCGCCCTTGCTGAGCTAGCCGATGGCACCGGGATGACCTTCGCCGCCGACGGCCTGGTCGTGGACGGATCACCGGTCGGCCCTGAGATCCGCGGTCGCGAGGTCAACCGGTGGGTCTCCACCGTCGCGGCCCATCCGAAGGTCCGGGCGGCGCTGGTGGCGATGCAGCGGCGGATGATGGCCGAGGGCGAGATCGTCGCCGAAGGCCGGGACATCGGGACCGTCGTATGCCCCGACGCCCCCGTCAAGGTGTTCCTGACCGCCTCGCCCGAGGAGCGTGCGCAACGGCGCCACGCCGAAGTCGAAGCAACCGGCGAGCCCGCCAATCTCGAGGACCTGCGTCAAGAGATAACGCACCGTGACCAGACCGACTCCACCAGGGAGACGTCACCCCTGGTCCCGGCCGAGGATGCCGTGCTGCTCGACACGACCGGCAAGACGCCCGAGCAGGTCGTGGACGCCATCGTGCAGATGGCACGGCGGGTCACCGCGCGGGATCGATGATGGGGCTGCCGACCGTCGCCGTGGTGGGGCGGGCCAACGTGGGGAAGTCCACGCTCGTCAACAGGATCGTTGGCCGGCGCGCCGCCATCGAGCATCCCGAGCCGGGCGTGACCCGCGATCGCCAGGCGTATCAGGTCAGCTGGCGTGGCGTGCCGTTCCGCCTTGTCGATACAGGTGGATGGGAGCCGCGCGCGAAAGGCCTGGCCGCGAAGATCCTTGCTCAGGCGGAGCGAGCAGCGCGCGAGGCCGACCTCATCCTGATGATCGTCGATGCCGAGGTGGGCATCACAGGCGACGACCTCGTGGTCGCGCGCGGTTTGCGACGTGCGCGGGTGCCGGTGCTGCTGGTGGCCAACAAGATCGACTCCGAGCAGCGCGAGCGCGACGCGGCCGGCCTGGAGCGGCTGGGACTCGGCCCGGCGATCCCGGTCTCGGCGCTGCACGGCCGGGGCTCGGGCGATCTGCTCGACCTCGTCGTCGAGCACGTGCGGGGGATCGAAGCCGAAGACGTGCTCGATGAAGCCATCCCGATCGCGGTCGTGGGCCGGCCGAACGTCGGCAAGTCGTCGCTGTTCAATCGGCTGGTCGGCGACGAACGCTCGATCGTCCACGACCTGCCCGGGACGACGCGCGACGCCGTCGATACGGTCGCCGAGATCAACGGCACGCGTTACCGGTTCATCGACACTGCCGGGATGCGCCGGCGAGGCGCGAAGGACGCCGAAGGGCCCGAGTACTACGGGCTGGTGCGGAGTCTGCGCGCGATCGATGAGGCCGCCGCGGTCATCCACGTGATCGACGCGACCGAGCGGGCGACCGATCAGGATCAGCGGATCGCGCGCCGGGTTGCCGATGCGGGGCGCGCCGCCATCGTCGTGCTCAACAAGTGGGACCTGATCGACGCTGAGGACGTCGACCGGGTGGCAGCCGACACGCTGGACGAGCTCCGATTCGTGTCCTGGGCGCCGCTGGTGCGCACCTCCGCCGCAACCGGCCGCGGCATCCGCAAGATCATGCCCGCGGTCGCCCGCACTCTCGACGCGTGGGATACACGGATCCCGACCGCGCAACTCAACTCCTGGCTGCGCGACGTGGAGGACACGATCCCTTTCGGCTCGACGACCCGCGGGCGTCCAACCCGGATCCGCTATCTCACCCAGGCGCGAACCCGCCCGCCCACCTTCGTCCTGTTCGCCACCGGCACGGTGACCGAGGGTGCGCAGCGCGCGTTGGAACGCCGGCTCCGCGAGCGGTTCGGGTTCGGAGGCACGCCCCTCAGGTTCACCGTCAGGGTCCCGGCGCGGCGCGCGCGCTGAGGGTTCCCGGCGCGTGCGCTGAGGTTCTCGTCGTGAGGCGCGCACTCGGCACGCGGCGGGGCCTATAATCGCGGGTCCGGGCTGTGGCGCAGCGTGGTTAGCGCGCTTGACTGGGGGTCAAGAGGTCGCCGGTTCAAATCCGGCCAGCCCGACCGGTTCGGGCTTGCCACTTCGACGCAGTCCAGCGCGAGGGTGAGATGGCGTTCGGTGCGCGAGTTGGAGGATCCCGCCGCGTGCGGCGATAGGGTTAGCGCGCGCATGACGACCCCGAGCACGCCCGCGCCGCCGTCGGATGCGATCCTGACGGTTCCCAACCTGCTGACGTTCTTCCGGCTCGTCCTGGTCCCCGTGGTGCTGTGGCTGGCCATCGGACCCGACCGCCTGGATATCGCCTTGGTCCTCGCGCTGGTCGGGTTCGCGACCGATCTGGTCGATGGCGTGATCGCGCGCCGCTACGGACAGGTTTCGAAGCTCGGGATCGCCTTGGATCCGCTGGCCGACCGCTTGGGGCTGGCGGCCGGCGCGATCATCTTCATCGTCCACGACCTGGCGCCACTGTGGATCGTGATCGCGGTGGCTGCGCGCGACGGGCTGCTCGTCCTGGTGGGAGCACCCGTGCTCAAGCTCGCCCGCGCGCCGATCCCACCGGTCAGCAAAGTGGGCAAGTATGGCTCGTTCGGCGTCAGCGTCGCCTTCGCCCTGTACTTCGCAGCCGGATGGCCGGGCCCTGACGAGCCGATCGCCGGCCTGCAGCGCGCGGGCTTGATCGCGGCGATCGTGGGGTTACCTCTCTATTACGCCGCAGCCGCCGGATACGTCCGAGCAGGCCTCGAAGCCTTGGGCGCGCGCCGGCGGCAGGATCGCACGTGACCAAAGGATGCCGTTCGAGGCCCCCGGGTAGGATAGGCGCGACGATGGTAGGGATCGCATGAAAGCAGTCATCATGGCCGGCGGCGCCGGGTCTCGGTTGCGACCGCTCACGAGCAACCAGCCGAAGCCGATGGTTCCGCTCGCGAACCGACCGCTGATGGAGCACGCCGTGCGCCTGTGCAAACGTCACGGCTTCGCCGACCTGGTCGTCACCGTTCAGTTCATGGCGCGAGTCGTGCGCAACTATTTCGGCGCGGGCGAGGACCTCGGCGTCCACATGTCCTACGCGACCGAGGAGACGCCGCTCGGCACGGCGGGCAGCGTCAAGAACGCCGAGGAAGGACTGGACGAGACCTTCCTGGTGATCTCGGGCGACGCGCTCACCGACATCGACCTCGGGAAGGTGTTCGCCTTCCACCAAGAGCGGGGCGCGCTCGCGACCGTGGTCCTATCGCGACAGCCGAACCCGTTGGAGTACGGGATCGTGGTGACCGACGAGGAGAACCGGATCGAGCGATTCCTCGAGAAGCCGGGCTGGGGCCAGGTCTTCACCGACACCGTCAACACAGGCATCTACGTGCTCGAGCCCGAGATCTTCCGCGACATCCCGGTCGGCGAACCGTACGACTTCTCGAAGGACCTGTTCCCGAAGCTGCTCGAGCAGGGCGCGGCCTTGTACGGATACATCGCCGATGGGTACTGGACCGACGTCGGCAACGTCGAGGGGTACCGCCAGGCGCAGCGCGATGTCCTGGACGGCAAGGTCGATGTCGACGTCCCCGGTTTCGAGATCGCCGACCGCGTCTGGGTGGGGGAGGGCGCCATCCTGGACCCGGACGCGCGCATCGAGGGTCCCACGCTGATCGGCGAGCACGTCAAGATCGAAGGCGGCGCCACGGTCCGTGAGTACTGCGTGCTCGGGAACAACGCCGCGGTCAAGACCGGCGCGTTCCTTCATCGAGCGATCATCCACGACAACGTCTACGTCGGCCCCGGCGTATCGGCGCGCGGCTGCGTGATCGGGCGCAACGCCGAGGTGCGTGCGAACGCGCGGATCGAGGAAGGGGTCGTGCTCGGAGACGAGTGCGTCGTGGGCAAGGACGCGCTGATCCAGCCCAACGTGAAGGTGTATCCCCACAAGCGCGTCGACCCCGGGGCGGTGATCACCCATTCGATCATCTGGGAATCCCACGGCGCGCGCACCCTGTTCGGCAATCGCGGCGTCTCGGGGCTGATCAACGTCGACATCACGCCCGACTTCGCGGTACGGCTGGGCATGGCCTACGCAACCACGCTCAAGCGCGGCGCCACCGTCGTGAGCAGCCGCGACGCTTCCCGTGGAGCCAGGACGATCAAGCGGGCGCTCATCGCCGGTCTCAACGGCGCCGGCGTCCACGTCCAGGACCTCGAGGTGGCCCCCGTCCCGGTCACCAGGTTCCACGTCCGCACAACGCGCTCGCGTGGCGGGGTCGCGGTGGGAACAGCACCCGGCGACCCGCAGTCCCTGCAGATCACGTTCTTCGACGAGGACGGCGCCGAGATCGATGGGGGAGCGCAGCGGGATATCGAACGCGTGTTCTTCCGCGACGATTTTCGGCGCGCGTTCACCGACGAGATCGGCGAGCTGCGCTACCCGGCGCGCGCGCTCGAGTTCTACCAGTCCGGCCTGCTGTCCTCGCTGGACCTGGAGGCCATCCGTGCCGCCGAGATCAAGTCCGTGATCGACTGCGCGTTCGGACCCTCGTCCCTGGTCGTTCCCGCGCTGATCGGCAAGCTCGGCTCGCAAACGTTGATCGTCAACGGCTACATCGACGAGAACCGGCCGACGCTGCTCCCCGCCGACGCCGAGGAGGCACGCACAGGGCTCTCCAACCTGGTCAAGACCTCACGGGCGACCTTCGGAGTACTGCTCGATCCGATGGGCGAACAGGTTGACATCGTGGTCGAGGGCGGCATCATCGTGCCGCGCCCCGCCGCGCTGCTGCTGCTGGTGGATCTGATCGCTGAAGCGTGGCCGGGCAAGCCTGTTGTCGTCCCGGTCTCCGCGCCCGGAGCGATCGAGACGATCGTGGAGGCGCGCGGCGGAATCGTCATCCGGTCGGAGCGTTCACCCGCCGCGATCCTGGCGCGCGCCGCACAAGAGGGAGCGGTCTTCGCCGGGACCGAAGACGGAGCGGCCGTCTTCCCCGGCGTCTTCCCATCCTTCGACGGCCTGGCGACGTTCTGCATCCTGCACGAGCTGATCGCCGAACTCGGCGGCACCCTGGCCGAACGCCTTGCCTCCCTGCCCAGCTCTCACGTGGTGCATCGCACGGTCGCGACGTCCTGGGACCAGAAGGGCGCGATCATGCGCCGGCTCGCCGGGGCTCATGAAGCTGATCGCACGGATGAGACCGAAGGGCTGAAGATGTTCCACGCGAGGGACTGGGCGCTGGTCATCCCGGATCCCGAGGATCCCCTCACCCACGTCTGGGCGGAAGGAGGATCCGATCAGGAGTCCGAAGACGTCGCGGCCCGCTACGTCACGCTGATCCAAGAAGCGCTCGATTGAACCTTCCCCGTCGCCCACGCGCGCCGGGCCGCGCGCTGGGTCCGGCGTTGATGGTGGGCTTGATCGCGTTCGTGCTCACCGTCGAGTGGCGGGCCACCGGCCGCGCGCAAGTGGAGGTGCTCGGGCGTCGTGAAGCCCTGGCGTCGGTGGTTCAGGCACGCCAACGCACGATCGCGGGACTGGAGGAGCGGCTCGCCGGGCTCCATGAACGCTTCGACGCGCTCGCCGCAAGCAGCGGGGAACGCGAACTGCGCACGCTCCGCGAGCAGACCAGCGCGCTGGCTTCCCTGTCGGGAGCCGCGCCGGTGCACGGCCCGGGCCTGGTGGTCCAGCTCACCGACGCGGAGGGCGCGACGCGAGCGGACCCGGCCGATGCCGACTTCCTGATCCAAGACGTGGATCTGCAGGCGGTGGTCAACGCACTCTGGGCGGCCGGGGCGGAAGCTGTTGCCGTCGACGGGCAGCGCATCGTCTCGACCAGCTCGATCCGCAACGCGGGCGCCGTCGTGCGCCTGAACTACAAGGTGCTGACCTCCCCGTACCGGATCGAGGCGATCGGCGAGCCGGCGTCGTTGCGCGCGCGCTTCGATCGATCCGGCATCGCGCGTCGCTTCGGTGATTGGGTACAGATCTACGGCCTGGGGTTCACGGTCGGCACTGCCGATGACCTGACTCTGCAGAGCTTCTCGGGGAGCATCCGCTTCCCTCATGCACGTCCGATCGACCAAGGATAGGAGGATCTCGATGCTCGTCGTGGTCTCGCTCGCCGTCGGCATCGGGCTCGGGCTGGCGCTCGACCCCGAGGTGCCCCAACAACTCGCGGCCTACCTGCCGATGGCGGTGATGGCTGCGCTCGACAGCGTCTTCGGCGGGTTGCGCGCGCGGTTCGAAGGAACCTTCGACGATCGCGTGTTCGTCGTGTCGCTGCTCAGCAACGCGGTCCTGGCGGCGCTGCTGGTGTGGGCCGGCAACCGGCTGGGCGTGAACGACATGTCGATCGCGGTCGTCGTGGTCTTCGGCGTCCGCATCTTCCAGAACCTTTCGGCCATCCGCAGACACTTGTTCCACGCATGACCGACGTCCGACGGGAGTCCGAGCCGGGCGCTCCCCGGCGCCGCTTCGGCCCCCGTCCGGCGGGTCAGGCCGCGATCGCGGTCGCCGTCGCGCTGCTTGGGTTCCTGCTGGCGATCCAACTCCGCTCGCAGGAGGACCTTGCCGACCGGCTGGCGATCGAGCGCGAGGCGGATCTCGGGCAGTTGCTCAGCCAGTTGACGTCACGGTCCGATCAGTTGCTCGCGGACATCGTGGATCTTCAGGCACGGTTGAGCCAGAGCACCGGCTCCGCCGAGCAGGCCAAGGCGCTTCTGGAGAGCGCGCGCGCGGAGCTCGGGTCGCTGCAAGTCCTGCTCGGCATCGTGCCGGTGGAAGGAGAGGGCATCGTGATGACCCTGGAAGATCCCGAACACACGCTGGGTCCCGACGTGCTGCTCGACATCGTTCAAGAGCTTCGCGACGCGGGCGCCGAAGCCATCGATATCTCCGGGCTCCGGGTGGTGGCCCGCACGGCGTTCACCGGACACAGCGGCGACCTGGCGGTCGGAGGGACCCGCGTCTCGGCGCCGTACGTCATCAAGGCGATCGGTGCGTCGCCCACGCTGGCGGAGGCCATGCGGATCCCCGGCGGCGTGGTCGACGCCATCACATCGCTGCCGGGCGCCTCGGTTCGCATCGAAGAGCGCTCATCTGTCAGTATCCTGTCCGTCGCACCTGCACCCACGTTCTCTTACGCGCAACCCCAGCCTCGGAGGTGAGGGATGTACCCGGAGGAGCTCCGATACACCAAGGAACACGAATGGGCGAAGAAGGAGGACGGCGTCGTCCGCGTCGGCATCACCCACTTCGCACAGGACTCCCTGGGAGACATCGTCTACGTTGACCTGCCCGGTCCGGGCACGACCGTGGTCGCGAACAACCCGTTCGGGGAGGTCGAGTCGACCAAGTCTGTCTCCGATCTCTACTCCCCGGTCAGCGGCACCATCATCGAACGCAACGGCGCGCTCGAGGACTCGCCCGAGCTGGTCAACCAGGACCCGTACGGTGGTGGGTGGATGGTCGCGATCCAGCCCGCCGATCCAAAAGAGGTGGAAGGTCTGATGGAGGCGGGAGAGTATAAAGCCATGATCGAGGCTCAAGGAGAGGGCTGAACACCAGGTAGTTCCACCTGTGCTTCCGCACCGGCCGGCCCGGGTCGAGTTGCGTCCTGACCCTGTGGTATAAGTTGAGCTTCCTGACCACGGGGGGAGTTCATGTATTGCACGAGGTGCGGCCATCGGAACCCGGACGATAGCCGGTTCTGCGCATCCTGCGGGCAGACCCTCGGCGCGACGGACGACACCACCATGGCGATCGCCATCGAACCCGAGGAAGAGGCCGTCTCGCTGGACGGACTCGGCCCCGATCAGGGGCTGCTCGTGATCAAGGGCGGACCCTCGGCCGGCAGCACCGTCCTGATCGATCAGAACATCACCCGTCTCGGCCGCTCGCCCGATAGCGACGTGTTCCTCAACGACGTGACGGTGTCTCGAAGCCACGTGGAGATCACCAGGGAAGGCGAGCAGTTCCTCCTCAAGGACATCGGCAGCCTCAACGGCACCTACCTCAATCGCCAGCGGGTCGACAGCGCTGAACTCTCCAGCGGCGACGAGCTTCAGATCGGCAAGTTCAAGATCGTCTTCTACACGGCACCGAGGGGGCAGGGATGAGCGCAGCGCAGCCCACCCCGCACAGCAGCCGCTCGACGATGTCGATCGGGCAAGTCCTCAGCATCCTCAAGCCGGACTTCCCCGATGTCAGCGTGTCGAAGATCCGGTTCCTCGAGAGCGAGGGACTCATCGATCCCCAGCGAACGGCGTCGGGCTATCGCAAGTTCTCGCAGCCGAACCTGGATCGGCTGCGAACGATCCTGAAGCTGCAGCGGGACTCATACCTGCCGCTGAAGGTCATCCGACAGCACCTGGCTGCGCTCGACGCGGGCCTTTCGCCGCCGACGCCCACCGCGGGGGAACCTGCGACGCCGGGCCGGTCCGGCGCGCCTCCGACGGCGATGGCCTCCGTCCCCGTGCGCTCCGACACGCCGTCAACACCGGCCCCGCCGGCGCCGGTCGAGGACATCGCCGAGCCGGCACCCAACGTCCGGCTCACCGAGAGCGATCTCGCGGATCAGACCGGCCTGGAGCTGGGGCAGGTGCGCACGCTGCGCGAGTTCGGCGTGCTATGCGTTCACGACGTGGACGGCGTGACGTTCTTCGACGGGGACGACCTCCTGGTCGCCGACCTCGCGCGCGACTTCCTCAAGCTCGGCGTCGACGCCCGGCATCTGAAGACGTTGCGCCGTTTCGCCGAGCAGGAGGCCGCGATGTACGAGCAGCTCGTCACCCCGGCCTTGCGCAACCGCAAGCCCGAGGCGCGCAAGCAAGCGGTCGACACCTTGCGCGAGCTGTCCGGCCTGTCCCGACGGCTCCGTCACGCTTACGTGCGTCAGAGCCTTCGCGACCTCGCGCGCGACGGATAGCCGTGGCGGACGAACGACTCCGACTGCTTCTCACGGCCGATCAGATCTCTGAGCGCGTCCGGGAACTCGGCGCTCAGATCAGCGCCGACTACGCCGGACGCTCGCCGATCCTGATCGGCGTGCTCAAGGGGTCGCTGGTTTTCATGGCCGACCTGTGCCGCGCGATCAGGATCCCGGTCACGGTGGACTTCATGTCCATCACCTCATACGGCGACGGCCAGAACTCGGGCGTGGTGCGGATCCTCAAGGACCTCGACGAGTCGATCACGGGGCGCGACGTCATCCTGGTCGAAGACATCATCGACACCGGCCTGACGCTGACGTACCTGCTCGCCACGTTGCATGCTCGCCGGCCGGCGAGCATCGAGGTCTGCGGGCTGCTCGACAAGACAGCCCGGCGCATCATCGAAGTCCCCATCCGCTACAGCGGCTTCGACATCCCGGACGAGTTCGTCATCGGCTACGGGCTCGACCACGAGGGCAGGTATCGGAACCTGTCGCGGGTCCTGGGCGTGCGCGACATGGCCGTGCTCCGCGAGCTCGATGCCGTGGACCGTGTGAACGAGGTCGCGACGGGGGAGACCCCAGACCGGGCCTGAGGCAAGGAGGAATCGGGCACGCTGCGGCGCAGGCCTCGGGCCGACGGTATCGTTGAGAGGGCCTGGAGCCGGTGTTAGGCTTCGCGTGAGGAGGCACCGTTGATCGAGATGCAGCTCGTGGGAGTTCGGGTCGAACTCCCGACGAACCAGCCGATCGTCCTTCTCCGTGAGCGCACGGGGGAGCGCTTCCTGCCGATCTGGATCGGCCCCGTCGAGGCGACCGCCATCGCATTCGCGCTGCAGGGGATCGTGACGCAGCGGCCCCTCACCCACGATCTGATGAAGAGCATGCTCGAGGAAACCGGCGTGTCGGTCGAGCGCGTCCTGATCACCGAGCTGCGCGAGGCCACCTTCTACGCCACGCTGGAGATGTCCCGGGACGGCACCAAGTATTCGGTCTCCAGCCGGCCCAGCGACGCGATCGCGCTGGCCGTTCGCATGAGCGTCCCTCTGTTCGCAGCCCCGGAGGTGCTCACCGAGGCGGGGATCCACATCCGGGACGATGAGGAGCAGGAGGAAGAGGTCCAACGCTTCCGGGAGTTCATCGAGTCGGTCAGCCCCGAGGACTTCGGCGGCTAGCCCGCTGACCTGCAAAAACGCATCCTCATCTTCGAATCCACCCCAGCCCTGCGTGCTGTTGCGACCATTGACAGAGTACGCGCCCGGGTCTAGCGTGACATTCACGTAATTACCGAGATGTCACGCGGAGGGGCGATGGCGACGGCGGAGGCGGAGGTCGGATACCGAGGTCCGACCGCGATGCGCGCGGCGGGCATCTCGTACCGGCAGCTCGACTACTGGGCGCGCACGGGCTTGGTGAAACCGAGCGTCAAGGACGCGAGTGGCTCGGGGAGCCAGCGACAGTACAGCTTCGGCGACATCGTCCAGCTCAAGGTGATCAAGAAGCTGCTCGATGCCGGCGTGAGCCTGCTGAAGATCCGCAAGGCGGTGGACTACCTTCGCGAGGAATTGAAGCGGCCGCTCGAGGATGTCCTGCTTGTGTCCGACGGCAAGACGATCCACGCCTGCATCTCGCCCGACGAGGTGATCGACCTGCTGGCCGGCGGCCAGGGCGTGTTCGCGATCGCGGTCGGAAAGGTCTACGAGGAACTCCAAGGGAGCATCACGTCGCTGCGGCCGGCCGAGGGAACGCCGATCAAGGAAGGTGCTACAGACGACCTCGAAGCACACAGAGTCTGATCCGAAGATCAGGCGGCGGCGGCGCGACCAGCTGCCGAGCGAGACCGTCGCGTTCGCGCACGTGAGCGAGCGCCAGTACGCCCGACTGCTCGACTTCTATCAGATCGTCTGGGAGTACGAACCACGTACCTTCGATATCGAATGGGACGCCGACGGGAACGTGGTCAAGCAGTTCACCCCGGACTTCTACCTGCCGCAGTTCGACCTGTACATCGAGGTCACGACCATGAATCAGAAGCTCGTGACCAAGAAGAACAAGAAAGTGCGCCGGCTCCGCGAGCGGTACCCGGACGTGAAGGTGAAGATCTTCTACCAGCGGGACTACCTGGCTTTGCTGCAGAAATATGGGCTCGATGGACCCGACAGCAGCGACGCCGGGACCGGGTAGGATGATCCCGGAACGCGCCGCCTTCCCCGGCGCCGGCCGACAGGGGAGGGTCTTTCGTGGAATTCGCTCCACACACCGATGCCGATCTCGGCGCGATGCTCGAGGCCGTCGGCGTCGGATCCGTCGATGACCTGTTCGATGTGATCCCATCGGCCCTGCGCCTGGGCGGAGGGCTCGAGATCGCCCCGGGGCGCGCCGAGGCCGAGGTTTTGCGCGAGATGGCCGTGCTCGCGGGACGCAACCGCTCGGCCGACGACCTGGTCTGCTTCCTCGGCGCCGGCGCATACGACCACCACGTCCCCTCGATGGTGTGGCAGTTGCTCTCGCGCGGCGAGCTCGCGACCTCGTACACGCCATATCAGCCGGAGCTGTCGCAAGGCGTGCTGCAAGCGCTGTTCGAGTATCAAACGATGATCTGCGAGCTGACCGGCCTCGATATCTCCAACGCCGGGCTATACGACGGCGGCAGCGCCGTCGCGGAGGCGGTCAACATCGCCGTGGGAGCGACGGGTCGCACGGCGGTTGTAATCGCCGGTGCGTTGAACCCGCTGTACCGCTCGGTGCTGGCGACGCAGGGAGCCGGCCTCGCGATCGAGATCCGCGACGCAGGGTGGGGGAGCGACGGCGGCACGCTGCTCGAGCAGGCGCGGGCGGCCGCAGACGGCGCGGCGGCGATCATCGTGCAGCAGCCGAACTTCTTCGGATGCCTCGAGGACGTCGCGGCACTGGCATCGATCGCGCACGAGGCCGGCGCCCGGCTGATCGTGCACTTCGACTTGACCGCAGCCGGCATCCTGGAAGCTCCCGGCGCGCTGGACGCCGACATCGTGATCTCGGAAGGCCAGCCGCTGGGCAATCACCTGAACTTCGGCGGCCCCTACGCCGGCGTGATCGCCTGCCGATCCCAGGACGTGCGCCGGCTCCCCGGCCGTCTGGTGGGCGAGACGGTTGATCGCACGGGGAAGCGCGCGTTCGTCCTGACCCTGCAGGCGCGCGAGCAGCACATCCGCCGCGAGAAGGCGACGAGCAACATCTGCACGAACCAGACGCTGAACACCCTCGCGATCGGCGTCGCGCTCGCGTGGCTGGGACCACAGGGCCTGCGCGAGCTGGGTGAGCTGTGCGTGGCGAAGGCTCGCTATGCGCGCGACCGCATCGTCGAGGTGTGCGCCGCGGAGCCCGCGTTCACGGGGCCCTTCTTCAAGGAGTTCGCCGTACGGTTGCCGGCCGATCCGGCCCTGGTATGCGAGCACGCTGCCGCCGACGGCTACCTCGCCGGGGTCCCAGCCGGTCAGCTGATGCCGGAGTCCGGCGTCGACGACGTGCTGCTCGTCGCGGTGACCGAGAAGCGCACGCGCGAGGAGATCGACGGTCTTGCCGAGGCGATCGCGCGCGCCTGCAAGGAGGTGGCGGCATGACCCCGCGCGCACTCGGCGCCGTCGCGGAAGAGCTGGTCTTCGAGCTGTCGCGGCCCGGACGCCGCGCCTCGAGCATGCCCGCGCTCGACGTGCCCGCCGCCCTCGACGACGCGATCCCGGCGGCCGCGCGCCGCACGCGGGCGCCGATGCTGCCCGAGGTGGCCGAGCGCGATCTCGTGCGGCACTACACCCGCCTGTCGCAGCGCAACTACGGCATCGATCTGGGCTTCTACCCCCTGGGCTCATGCTCGATGAAGTACAACCCGAAGCTCGCCGAGGATGCCGCGGCGATGTCGGGGTTCCGCCGGCTCCATCCGCTGCAGCCTGCGGCACAGACCCAGGGTGCGCTGGAGCTGCTCGTCCGGCTGGAGGAAGCGTTGTGCGAGATCACCGGCATGGCCGCCGCGACCTTCCAACCCGCCGCGGGCGCCCACGGCGAGCTGGTTGGGTTGCTGTTAATGCGCGCGTGGCACGAGGCGCAGGGACGGCAGCGCCGCAAGGTGATCATCCCCGACTCGGCGCATGGGACCAACCCCGCGAGCGTGCGGCTCGGCGGCTACGAGGTGGTCGAGGTCCCGTCGAACAGCCGCGGGCTGGTGGACGTCGACGCGCTCGAGCAGCTCGTCGACGACGACGTCGCCGGGTTGATGATCACCAACCCGAACACGCTCGGGCTGTTCGAGGAGAACATCACGCGCATCGCGGAAGTGCTGCACGCCGTCGGCGGGCTGCTGTACTACGACGGCGCGAACCTCAACGCGATCGTGGGACGCGCTCGTCCCGGCGACATGGGGTTCGACATCGTGCACATGAACCTGCACAAGACCTTCGCCACGCCCCACGGTGGGGGAGGGCCGGGCGCAGGCCCGGTTGCAGTGGCAGAACGGCTCGTCCCATTCCTGCCGGCCCCGCGTCCGGTTCTGGATCCCGCGGCGGGCCGCTACCGGTGGGATCCCGGCGACGATCGCTCGATCGGTCGCGTGCACACCTTCGCAGGCAACTTCGGGATCCTGGTGCGCGCGTACGCCTACATCCTGGCGCTGGGCGCAGACGGGCTGCGTCACGTGTCAGAGCGCGCGGTCCTGAACGCGAACTATCTGGCCGGGCGATTGAAAGGAACCTACGACCTGGCCTATCCGACCCAGCCGATGCACGAGTTCGTGCTGACCGCGCGCAAGCAGAAGGCGCGGGGTGCGCGAGCGATGGACCTGGCCAAGCGCTTGATCGATCACGGTGTCCACCCGCCGACCGTGTACTTCCCGCTGGTGGTCGAAGAAGCGATGATGATCGAGCCGACCGAGACCGAATCCGTCGAGACGCTGGATGCGTTCGTCGATGCCATGCTCGCCGTCGATGCTGAGATCGAGACGAACCCCGACGCCTTGCGCGACGCGCCGCTGACCGCGCCGATCAGCCGGCCCGATGAAGCTCGAGCAGCACGCGACCTGCGCGCGCGATGGCACCCGCCGGAGATCCACGCGGCAGATCTCGCGGGGCCGGTCGACAAACCCTCGATCTAACCGCGGCGCGGGGCGCCGACGAGGTGGTAGGCGAGCAGGCCGATCACCGGGACGAACACCACAACGGCCGCCCAGCCGATCTGACCGCCGATCCGGTACTCCTCATCGGGCGTGCGCGTGATGCCCACGAGCGCGCGCGCCCACAGGATCAGGTACACCGCGAGCAGGACGAACCACGCACCGCGGAAGATGGTGACGCTCACGACGGCGGAGTATAGGCATCCAGACAGGACGGCAGGGGAGCGCGTCGAACACACACAACGAGTCATGCCTCGACCAGCCATCCGCCGCCTGTGCGCCGCCGCCGCGATCGTGCTTGCTCTGACGACCGCCCCCTCCGCCGCGGCCATCGGCCCGGCATGCACCACCCAGCACACGCCGATGCGGATCCAGGTAGGCGACGCGCTCTCCCAGACCTTCACGCCCCCGAACGGCAGCATCGCTCGATACGACGTGAAACTGTTCTTCCGGCGCTCCTTCTCGGGCACCATCGCGTCGCGACTCCAGATCAACGTCCCGATCGAGCACGCCTCGTACGAGGTCGCCCTTCGGGGGATCGAGCTCGCGGGCTCGACCGCCAGCGTCTCCGGCGGCGCGAACACCACCGCCTGGGTGACGTTCCGCTTCGACCCACCCGTCGAGTTCCCGGTCACGCCCGATGGCCCGATGCTCGAGATCGAGCTCCGGCCGGGCGGGTCCAACCCGGCCTGGGCGTGGGTTCGGTGCGCGAGCACCTACGCCGGCGGCCGCGCCTACGGGCGCGCGCCCATCCGCCAGGACGACACCGTCGTGCCCAACGAGGCGCTGAAGTTCCCGCTGTCCCCGACGGCCGATCTTCAGTTCCGGGTGTACAGCGGCTGAACGCTGGAGGACTGGGCTGAAAGCCAGGGGATGGGGTGGCCGCCGGGGGATCGGGGTTCGTCCGACCGCCTCGGTGAGCTGGGCCGCCGCATCAGTTCACATAACGTAGATTATGGGCGCCGCCCTCTTTCACGTTCGCCGCCCGCCGGATCGGCCTGTTCCAGGTCTCCAGCGGCTCGGAGCGTGCGCCGAAGGAGTTCCTGCGCGCGGCGACGAAACCAGCTCTCATGAGAAAGGTTCTGCCGGCCCTAGCACTGCTGACCCTGTCCGCCGCCGCCGTCACATCTCATGCGGCGACCCAGGTAACGGTCGTCGGCTTCCAGTACGCGCCGAGCGGCTGGGTCACCGCCGATCCCTTCAGCGTCTCAGCCGGCTCCGCCACGGTCGAGGTCCCGGGCGGAACACCCGCCTCGGCCCCGGTCGTACCGCGCGGCGACTCGATCGCCTTCACGAACATGGACCCGGTCCCTCACACCGTGAGCAAGGTCTCCGGGCCGAGCACCGGGACGTGGGCGCCGCTCAACCTGAGCAGCGGAGCGACCGCGACCCTCTCGATCTCGTCGACGTTCCCGCGGGGTTCGTACGTGTATCGGTGCACGATCCATCAGGGCATGCGAGGGGCCTTCACGGTCGAGTAGGTGTCGTGGCCGCGCCTCAGCGCTCCATCCGAACCACGGTGCTCGCATCGACGCTCTGTCTCATCGTCTGGACGGGGCTGGCCGGTGCATCACCCGCGCAGGTCGCCATAACCGACTTCGCCTACTCGCCGACGACGGTCGCCATCAGCCCGGGCGAACGAGTCGATTGGGCCTACGCATTGGGAGACGGGACACAACCACACACCGTTACCGCGGACGACGGCTCGTTCGACTCCGAGAGCCTGACACCGGGCGGATCGTTCTCCCGCACCTTCGATTCAGCCGGCACATACCCGTACTTACTGCACGTTCCACGGTGATCCGGGCGGTGTGGGTATGGCCGGCGCGATCAAGGTCGCCGCGGCCGGCTCCTCGCCGGAGGACAAACCCACAGCCACGAAAGCGGCGGCGCCAGGGTCATCGCCTTCAAACCCGACGACCCCGACCTCGCAGCGTTCCGTTGGGCCGTCCTCGGAACCGACACCATCGACCTCGGAGTCATCGGCCACCTCTTCGCCCACGGCGTCGACCACACCGGATGGGGCGATCGTCGCGCGCGGCGAGGCGGATCCGGGTGACGGCGTACCGGCCGGGCCGATCGCCGGTGCGATCGCCGCGATCGCCGCGGTGGCCATCGCGCTGATCCTCCGTGC
>Ga0214471_10000293_pt1 | contig 45016 bp, 44 predicted proteins | sample RVTome_5_FD_207665 | JGI IMG/M metagenome (GOLD analysis project Ga0214471, IMG submission 207665) | Soil microbial communities from uranium-contaminated site in the Upper Colorado River Basin, Wyoming, United States - RVT142D155 | ecosystem: Environmental > Terrestrial > Soil > Contaminated >... | reverse complement strand
AGCACAAGGCTTGGGACGCGCTCTTGCGCCAGCACGTGGTGCTGATCTCGGAGGGCCGCGCTTCGCAGCTGCGCTACGCCGCGCTCGCCCGGGAGCGCAGCGCGCTCAGGGCCTATCTCGGGACGCTCTCCGCGGTGCCCCGGGCCGAGTTCGAGGGCTGGTCGAAGCCACGGCGCATGGCTTTTCTGATCAACGCCTACAACGCGTTCATGGTCGAGAAAGTGCTCACGCGCTACCCGGACATCCGCTCGGTGTGGGACTTCGGCCGCTTCTTCGGCCACCCCTTCAAGGACCGCTTCATCCGGCTGTTGGGCGAGGACGTCTCGCTCGACTGGATCGAGCACGACACGTTGCGCAAGCCCGGCGCCTACGACGAGCCGCGCCTGCACTATGTGCTCAACTGCGCCGCGGTGGGCTGCCCGATGCTGCGCGAGGAGGCGTACGTACCCGAGCGCCTCGCCGAGCAGCTCGAGGACCAGGCGCGGCGCTTCCTCGCCGACCGGACGCGCAACCGCTATAGCGCGGCGCAACGCCGGCTCGAGGTATCGAAGGTGTTCGACTGGTACCGGGAGGACTGGGAGCGGGGCGCTCGCGGTTTCGACGGCGGCGCGCCCCCCTCGGGCTCGCTCGCGGAGTACTTCGCGCGTTACGCGGCCGTGCTGGCTGCCACGCCGCAGGGCGAGCGCGAAATCGCCGAACGCCGGGCGCCGGTCGTGCATCTCGAATACGACTGGTCGCTGAACGACGTGCCGGGGAATTAGCGGCTCGTGAGCGGCAAGCCGAGAACGCTGTCGGTAATCATGCCGGCCCTGAACGAAGCGGTGCAGATCGGCGCCTGCCTCGAGGCGCTGCAGCCGCTGCGCGCCGCCGGCCACGAGCTGATCGTGGTCGACGGCGGCAGCGAGGATGCGACCGTTGCGCTGACGCGCGCCGGGGCCGACCGGGTGCTCGCGGCGCCGCGCGGCCGCGCCGCACAGATGAACGCCGGCGCACGGCTGGCGCGCGGCGAGGCGCTGCTTTTCCTACACGCCGACACGCGCCTTCCGCCGCACGCGGACGCGCTGGTGATCGGCGCGCTCGCGCGCTCGGCATGGGGACGATTCGACGTGACGATCGACAGCCCGCGCCGGCTGCTGCGGCTGGTCGCGGCGATGATGAACCTGCGCTCGCGCCTCACCGGCATCGCCACCGGCGACCAGGCGATCTTCGTGCGCCGCGCGCTGTTCGAGGCGCAGGGCGGCTACGCCCCGATCCCGCTGATGGAGGACGTCGAGCTCTCGCGCCGGCTGCGCCGCGTCGGCGCGCCGGCCTGCCTGCGCGCGCGCGTGCGGACCTCGGCGCGGCGCTGGGAGTCGCGCGGCGTGCTGCGCACGATCCTCATGATGTGGCGGCTGCGGCTCGCCTTCTGGCTCGGCGCCGATCCCGCGCGGCTCGCCGAGCGCTACCGCTGATGCACCCGCGCGCGACGGTGCTGGTGTTTGCGCGTGCGCCGCAGCCGGGGCGTGCCAAGTCGCGCCTCGTGCCGCGCCTGGGCGCATCCGGCGCGGCGCGCCTGCAGGCGCGGCTTACGCGCCGCGCGCTGCGTACCGCGCGCGAGGCGCGCTGCGGGCCGCTCGAGCTGCACGGTGCGCCGCGGCGGCACGGCGTCCTGGTTCGCGAAGCGCGCCGCGTCGGCGCCGCGCTGCACGCCCAGCGCGGCGCCGATCTCGGCGCTCGCATGCTGCACGCGTTGCGCGCCGCGCTGTGCCGGCATGGCGCGGCGATCCTGATCGGCACCGACTGCCCGGTGCTGCGCGCCGCCGACCTGCGGCGCGCGGCGCGCGCGCTTGCCGCGGGCTACGACGCCGTGTTCGCGCCCGCCGAGGACGGCGGCTACGCGCTCATCGGCGTGCGACGCGTTTCGCAGCATCTTTTCGAGCGCATCACCTGGGGCGGGGCGCAGGTCTTCTCGCAGACGCGCGCGCGGCTCGAGGCGCTCGGCTGGCGCTGGAAGGCATTGCGCACCGTGTGGGACGTCGACCGGCCGCAGGACCTCGATCGCTTGCGCCGCGAGAACCTCAGAGCGCGCCGCTCGTTCTGAGCAGTGTCGCGATGCGCTGGGCGATCAGCAGATAGCCCTGGGCGTTCGGATGGATTGGATCGGCCTTGAGGCTCGAATCCCTGAGCACTTCTCCGATCACGGTCTCCTCGTATGGGATGCCAAACTCCTTGGCGATCTCCTCGTAAAAGCCTGGTGGCGAGATGCTGAACCCCGGTTCGGGCGTGCCGATCAACACCACGTCGATGCTGCGGTTTTTCGCCGTGCGAACGATCTCGCGCACGTTCTCGGCGGCTTGCTGCTTGCCCAGGCGGCGCAGCAAGTCGTTGCCGCCGATGCACAAGAGAAGCAGGCGCGGGCGCACCGCGTCGAGCGTGATCGGCAGGCGGGCGAGCGCCTGCGCCGTGGTTTCACCGGGAATACCCGAACGCACCACGGGGCGAGAGATCAGGCGCTCGAGCTGCGCCGGGTAGCTTTCAAATTCCGTGGCGCCCGTGCCATAGGTCAGGCTGTCGCCGAAGGCGAGCACCACGGCGTCCGGCGCGAGGGGCTCGAGCCGCGGCGTCTTGCCGCAGCCCGCGGCGATCGACACTGCGATCAGCGCTGCGGCGAGGCGGGCGGTGCGAAACCAGGGCGCGTGCATGCGATGTGGCAAGTTTGCTCGGGGCGTCGCGACTGAGCCGCATGCTACAACTTTTGCCAGCAGCGCGGACGGCATCGGTTTCGTGGTGGTGGCGATGGGCATGTTCGGCATCGCGGAGATCGTTACCAATCTCGAGCTGAAGGACAAGCGCGAGGTGTTCACCAAGAAGGTGACGCACCTGTTCCCGACCAAGGAAGACTTCAAGCGCTCCTGGGCGGCGGTGCGGCGCGGCACGGCGCTCGACTCGTTCCTCGGCATTCTGCCGGGCGGCGGCGCGCTGCTCTCCTCGTTCGCCTCCTGCACGCTCGAGAAAAAGGTCTCCAAGCACCCCGAGCAGTTCGGCAAGGGCGCGATCGAGGGCGTGGCGGGGCCGGAGTCGGCCAGCAACGCCGGCGCACAGACCTCCTTCATCCCGATGCTCACGCTCGGCGTCCCGGGCAACGCGGTGATGGCGCTGATGATCGGCGCACTCATGATCCAGGGCATCGCCCCCGGGCCGCAGGTGATGACCGAGAAGCCGGAGCTCTTCTGGGGCCTGATCGCCTCGATGTGGATCGGCAACCTGATGCTGGTGATCCTCAACCTGCCGCTGATCGGCATGTGGATCAAGCTGCTCGCCGTGCCGTACCGCTACCTTTGTCTCTCGATCCTGGTGTTCATGGCGATCGGCGTGTACAGCCTGTCGAACTACCCTTTCGACTTGCTGGTGATGGCGATCTTCGGCCTGCTCGGCTACATCTGCGTCAAGCTCGCATGCGAGCCGGCGCCGATGATCCTCGGCTTCATCCTCGGCCCGCTGATGGAGGAGAACCTGCGACGCGCAATGCTGCTCTCGCGCGGCGATGCGACGGTGTTCATCCAGAAGCCGATCAGCGCCGGCTTCATCATCGCCTCGGTAATCCTGCTGGTGATCGTGGCGCTGCCCACGATCCGCAAGAAGCGCGACGAAGCGTTCCTGGAAGCCGAGTAGTTCCCGCTGGATTGTTCCCGCAGGGGCGCGTGTCCGCCGCCGCTGCGCGCGGCGCGGCGCCTAGGACTTGCCCGGAACGATGCGCGCGAGCGCCTCGTCGGTGCGCCCCGCCTGCATGGCCTGCAGGGCGCGCTGGCGCAGCGCCGCGAGATCCTCCGCGGGGCTAGCCGCCTCCATGGGCGGCGGCCAGTTCGTCCTCGTAGGCGCGCACCAGCGGCCCGAGCTCGGTGAGCAGCGGCTTGAGGAAGGTCTCGAACTTCTTCCAGCGCCCGACCGAGCTGTTGTAGATCGGCTGGCGCACCTGCGCGAGGCTCGCGGTCTTCACCGGGCGCTCGGTTTCGTAGAACTTGAGGCAGGCCTCGTTCCACTCGAGGCCGATGTGCGCGATGATCGCGCGCGCCTTCGCCTCGACGTCGGCCACCACGTCCTCGTAGCGCACGCTCAGCATGAAGCCCTCGGGCAGCGTCTTTTCCCAGTGGCGCATGTGCTCGTCGTAGGCGCGGTAGACCTTGGCGAGGTCGGTGAGGTTGTAGCTCCAGGGCATGCCGTCGGGGAAGAAGATGCGGTAGATCGACAGGCAGGTGTCGACAGGGTGGCGGCGCGTGTGGATGACGCGCGCGTTCGGCAGGATGAACGGGATGACGCCGGTCCAGTAGTAGTTGCCCGGCATCTTGTCGACGATGCGCTTCGCGCCCGGCAGGCCGGCGGCCTTCGCCAGCGCCTCGATCGCCTGCACGTACCGCTCGCCGCGCTCGCGCAGGCTGAGGCTGTTGCAGCTCAGGTCGACCCCCGGAATGTAGGTGGGGATCGCGCCCTGCTCGTTGCCGGTCTGGATCAGCTTGCCGTTGACGCTGACGCCGTCGAGCACCCGGTGCAGCAGCTTCAGCTCGCCCGCGCCGTGCGCCACGGGGTGGCTGGCGATGATTTGCTCGGCGAGCGAGGTGCCCGAGCGCGGCATGCCGAGCACGAACACCGGCTTGGGGCTCGCGCAGCCCATCTCGCGCACGCGCTCGTAGGTGGCGCGCGAGGTGTTCAGCCGCGTGAGCTTGAGCAGGCCCTCGGCGGCGGCGTGCTTGTACGGCGTGAGCTGCGCCTGCAGCCGGCCGGCGTTCTCGTAGTGCGCGAAGGCGGTCGGCAGCTCGCCGACGTCCTCCATCGCCTTGGCGACCGCGAAATGCAGCTCGACCCTCTTCTCGGGCTTGAGGCGCTCGAGGTGGGCGAGCGCGAGGCTGAGGCGCTTGGAGGGCTCGTCGCCGTAGGCGTGCTTGTGCTCGACGCCGTAGACGCGCAGCGCCACCGGGTTCGTGGGCTCGATCGCGAGCGCGCGCTCGAGGCTTTCCTGCGAGCCGGCGATGTCGCCCATCTGGCGCTGGATGACGGCGAGGTCGTACCACCACTGCACCTGCTTCGCCTCGCCCTCGAGCGCGGTGCGCAGCGCCGCCATCGCCTCGTTGTTGCGCTCGGCGCGGTGCAGGCCGCGCGACAGGCCGTGGTAGAACGCGGGCTCGCGGCGCCCCTGCTCGATCTTCTTGCCCAGCGTCTCGATCACGGTGTCCGGGTCGTTGCGCTCGGCAAGGAACAGGGCGGCCCACTGCTCGATCGCCCCGACCGGGGCGGGCGTGCGTTCCATCAGCTGCTCGCACATCACCAGCGCCTCGTTGCGCCGGTTGAGGCGCGCGAGCAGCTGGCAATGCGCCACCGCCAGCGCGTCGCTGTCCTCCTTGCGCCGCAGCATGGCCACCGTTTCGAGCGCGCCGGCGAAGTCCTGCGTGTCGCGCTGCAGCTCGAACAGCCGGCGCGCCGCGGCGGACTCGAACTTCAGCTCGAGCGCCTTCGACAGGCACTCGGCCTCGCCCTTCTTGTCGGCGGTGCGGCTGCGCGCGAGGCCGAGCGTCATCCAGCCCCAGCGGTCCGTCGGCGCGCGCTTGGTCTCCACCAGCAGCATGCGCTCGGCCTCGGCGAACTCCTCGGCCGCGACATGCAGCAGGATCAGCTCCCGGCGCGCCGGTACCCAGCCGGGGCGGCGCTTGAGCACCTCGCCGAGCGTCTCGCGCGCGATCGGGAACAGGCCCTGCTTGCGGGCGGCCGCCGCCTGCTGCAGCTTGGCGGCGTCGGGGTCGGCGCCGCTTGCCGGGATCGCTGCGGGGACCGCCTCGAGGGCGCCCGCGATCGGGGCCTTGGCGGGCGGCTGTGGCGCGCGTTCGCCTTGCGCGGCGGCTGGCTTCTTGGAAATGGCGGACCTCCGGGAAAAAAAACGGCGGGCGCACGGCCCCCCCTCGATTCTACCGGTTCGTCCGGCGCTAGGCGAGGTCGGCCGGGGTGAGCGTAGTGACCCCGGGAAGCAGCAGCACCGCGTCGATGCCACCCGCGTTCCCGTCGTACGCCAGCACCCCGAGGTTTGTATCGGGCTGCCCGTCGTTGTTGATGTCGGTCCCAGCGTTGTTGTAGACCGCGAACACATACGAAAACGTGGCGAACGCCGCGCTCAATGCGGTGCCCAGGCTCGCCGTGCTCGAGAACGTCCCGCTGAGCGCGGTGTAGTTACCCGTCGTCGCAGGGTTGTCGTCGAACACGATCCGGTCTGCGGCGGTGAAGTCCTTAATGGTCGTGTAGTCAGCGTCGGCATACGAGGTCGCGTCCACGGTAAACCCCGGCCGCAGCTCGAGAGTCAGCGCGCCGCCGAGGCCCGAATCGTCGATCGTGCCGAAGATCTGGTCGGAGAGCTCCATGTACACGTCGCCCGCGCCGCTGAGCGTCGCCGTGCGCGCCGCATCCCAGGCCACCCCGCCCATAAAGAAGTTCGCCGTCCCGCCTGAGCCGACGTTGACGGCAAGATTGCCCATCGAAACCTCGGCGGTCGAAGCGAAGTTGTGCGTCTGGAACGTCCCCGAGACGCCTTTAGTGAGTAGAAAGCCTGCGGGTATCAATTGCTGCACGCCGACAGTGGCCGTCGAGCCCGCGCCCAGCGTCACGCTGACATCGCCCACCGAGAGGTTGGCGCTGTTGCTCGCATATATGTCGAGGAAGCCGCCGGGACCGGCCGACCCGTTCTGCGTGAAGTTGATGCCGTTCATCGAGATCGTGCTCGAGTTTTGGGCGAAGACCTGCAAATAGGCGCTCGCGGTGGACGTTGCGTTCGCGACCACGTTGTAGCTGCCCGTGATCGCGATCTCGCCCTTGCCATCGGCGTTCACCACCCCGAGCGCGCGCGCGGAGCCCGTGAGCGCGCTCGCGCTCACCGAGACATTGCCGCCGATCAAGACCTCGCCGGTCGAGTTCGAGCTGGCGTGGGCGTATATAAACAGGTTAGCGTTGGCAGAGTCCGCCAACGACGACACGATCAAGTCGTTGCCGATCAGGGCACGCGCCGTGGAGCTCGCGCTCGCGGAGGCATACACCGACGCTGCCGCGGTCACTGTGCCTGAACCGGCTAGATTCACGTAGAAATTGCTGATGCCGATCTCGGCGTCGCCGCCGTTGTTCGCCGAAGCCCAGGCCTGGATATATCCATCGCCTGTGCCGGTTGACTGGACGATTCCGAGGTTCCCCATCCAGATGAGGTTGCTCTCGGCAGCGCCGGACGCCGTGGCGTTGGCGTAGATGTTCGCGTTGCCGCCGGCGAGGGTAAGCTCCAACCCTTTGTAGTCGATGGTGCTGCTGCTCACGGTCGCGGTGCCATTGGTGAGACGGAGGTCGTAGACGCCGATCGGCTGCAAAGCGGCGAGCGTCTCGGGCGCCTGGGCGCGGTCGAAGCCGACATTGGCGCCGATACCGGCAGTAGCGCCGATGAAGACGCTGAGCGTTCCCGTCCCCGAACTGACGGTGCTCGTCAACGGGATCGTCGCCCCCAGCGCGGCGTTGATCGCCGCGAACGTCCCCGGAGCCGTCACGACCGGCACGACCGGCGCCGTTTCGCCGCCGCCGCCCCCGCCGCCACCTCCCGCGGCCGCCAGCAGCAAAAGCCCTCCACCAACCGCGACGCCCGCGGGGATGCCCGCGGCCGCTTCTCCCCCTGCGGCCGCCGCAGCGCCGGCGTCCTGGGCCGCCTGCGCGAGCAGCGTCTGCTCGCCCGCAGTGCCGCCCCAAGCGCCGCCGCCCGGGCTCGCCTGCGCGAGCAGCGTGTTCTCGCCCGCCGCGGGATTGTAGGTCTCGTCGAGCCACCAAGAGGTCGATTCGTCGGACTCGAGGAACGCATACGGGTCCGAGGCTTCGGCGTTCGTCGCCACCGCGGCGTCGCTCGCGGCCGCGGTCTCGGGCTGCGCTTCGCCCTCGGCCGCTGCGGCATCCTTCGGGCGGGTGCCGCCGTCCTCGACCGGTGCGGCCACCTTCGGCGCGCCGGAAAGCTCGTCGTCCTCGGGGCGCTTGCGCAGACCGGCGAGCTTCGCGCTGGGCTCCGTCTCGGATGTTTGCTCGCCCTGCAGCAGACGCTGCAATTCGTCCGCCCCGGTGAGTTCCTGCGTCGTCATGGTCTTGGACATAGTGTTTTATTTCCCGTGCGCGTGTTTGACGTGACGGTTTTTAGTCTATCACCCAACTACTGAGGCGCAAATAAAAATCCCGCGCCCGCTGCGATTCCATTCTGCAAAGAATTGCAAGAAATGTATCTCGCGCAATGCATTCAAGGGCATAGCCTGCCGGATCCGGCCAGCCGTCTCAATTTTTTCCGGTCGTCGGCTGGCTGTACCGCCGCAAGCACTGCTCAAGATCGCCCGCCGCGGGCCGCTGCGGCAGATCCTGCGGCGATACGCCGCGGCAATCGGCGCCGAAGGACATGAGGTCCCGGCAATCGGGCGAATGAAACAGGCCGAGCGCGTGGCCGAATTCGTGCGCGACGACCTTGCTCAGCAGCTCGGGCGAGGCCTGCAGCTGCGCATTGTTCTCGGCGATGACCACGTCCGCCTCGAGCAGCGCGGAGCCCGCCCGGCGCTTGAACGTGATGCCGCGCATGCCGCGCTTGAGCGCCGCCGACCAGCCGGTGACGTTGACGCCGTCGGCCTTGCCGGCACGCACGTCGGTCTCGCCGGCGAATTCGATGCGCACACCGCAGCCGGCCCAGACGTCGGCCGCCTCGCGAAACAGCCGCAGCGCGGCGCCGGGGGCGAGCCACGCCGGCTGCGCCGTCCGGCTGTAATGCCAGCTGAAAACGCCATCTTGCCAGCGCAGGTTCGCGGGCGGCTCAGGCCTTGCGCCCTGCGCGGCGAGCGTTGACGCGAACGCCCACAGGGCGCCGCCGATCAGCGCGGCGAGTAACCGCCGCAATGCGCGCGCAGTCACGTTCAGCGCTCCCGGAACGAGTCGGAGAAGGACTTGATCACCGGCTTGAGCAGGTACGCGAGCAGGGTGCGCTGGCCGGTGCGGATGTCGACCACGCCGGTCATTCCCGGAATGACCTCGATGCGCCGCCCGGTGCGGGTGACCGGCCCGGGCACCGTGGTGCGCACGTGCACGCGGTAGTAAGTGGTCGGGCTGCCATCGCCGCGCTGCGGCTCCTCGCGCATGGTGTCGGCGCTGACATAGATCACCTCGCCGTCGACGACGCCGAACACCGTGTAATCGTAGGCGTCGAAGCGGATCGTCGCCGGCAGGCCGCGCCGCAGCGCGGCAATGTCTTTCGGCAGCACCTTGGCCTCGACGATCATCTGATCCTCGACCGGCACGATCTGCATCAGCTCCTCGCCCGCGCGCAGCACGCCCCCGAGCGTCGTGAACCGGACGTTCTTGACGATGCCGCCCATCGGTGCCCGGATGACGGAGTTGGCGAGCTGCTTGCGACGCTGCGTCTCCTGCTGCTCAACCTGTCCGAGTTCCTCTCTCGCGCGCGCCAGTTCGGCGCTCACGTCCTGCACGTACTTGTTCCTGCGGTTGGCGAGTTGCGCCTGCGCCTCGGTCGCGATGCGCCGCGCGCGCAGCACCTCGATCTGGCTCGCGTCGCCCGAGGCGACCAGGCGCTCGTTGATCGCGAGCTCCTCGCGCGCGAGGCGCGCCACGTCGTTCAGCGCGCGCAGCTCCTCGCCCAGCGCAGTGCGCCGGCCGCGCAGCAGCTCGCGCTGCGCGTGCACCACGTCGGGAAAGCGCTGCACCACCTTGGGAAACGCCGGCTTGCCGCCGGAGAGCTCGGCCTCGAGCCGCGCGATGTTGGCGCGCAGCGCGGCGCTCTTCGCTTCGATCTCGACCAGCGCGGCGCGCGTGCGCGTGTCGTCGAACACGGCCAGCACGTCGCCTTCGCGCACGCGCTCGCCTTCGCGGGCTGGAAGCTGCCCAAGCGTGCCCCCGTCGACCGCCTGGATCACCTGCTCGCGGCTGCTCGCGATCACCGTTCCAGTGGCGCGCGCGGTTTCATCGACGATCGAATAGTGCGCCCAGGCGACGAGCGCCACGAGCGTGGCGAGCATCACCCAGACCAGCAGGCCGAGCCGCGACGCGGTCCTCGGCAGGGGATCGACGTCGGGTCTGCGCCGGTTCATGCGGATCCGCTGCCGCGCTCCTCGCCGCTGCCGCCGCGTTCGGCCGCGGCGCGCAGCGCGAGCAGCACGGTCTTCGGGTCGCCGTCGCGCGCGATGCGGCCGCGGTTCATGATGAGGACGCGGTTGGCGAACGGAATCACGCCCGGGCGGTGGGTAGCGATGACCACGGTGTCGCTCGGCGCGAGCGCCTGCGCGAACGCGGAAAGCGCGCGCGCCTCGAACGCAGCGTCGAGCCCGGCGGTGGGCTCGTCGAGCAGCCAGACGCGCGGGCGACGCAGCATCACGCGCGCCAGCCCCGCGAGCTGACGCTGGCCGCCCGAGAGCCCGCTGCCGCCCTCTGCGATCTCGCGATCGAGCCCGCGCGGATGGTCGCGCACCAGCGCGTCGAGCCCGAGGGTCTGCACCACCTCGATCAGCGCGTCGTCGCCGGCCGTCCCGCCGATGTCGAGGTTCTCGCGCAGCGTGCCGCGGAACAGGTGCACCTCCTGCGGCAGGAAGCCGACCATGCCGCGCAGGAACTCGGGGTCGAGCAGCGACATGTCGACGCCGCCGATCAGGATGCGGCCGGCGGCCGGCCGGTACAGCCCCGAGAGCAGCCTGAGCAGCGTCGACTTGCCCGAGCCCGGCGGCCCGAGCAGCATGATGCGCTCGCCTTCGGCGATCTGCAGCGCCTTCACGTCGACCTGCGGCACGGGCACGTTGCTGTAGAAGAACCGAGTGCCATCGAGCACGATCGCGTGCTCGATCGCGCTCGGCGCCAGCAGCTCCACGCCCGGCTCGCGCTCGGGCGGCAGCGCGAGCACGCCGTCGACCGCGTGCAGCGAGCGGGTGGCCTGCTGCGCCTGCGCAATCAGGTTGACGCCGTTGGCGATCGGGCCCACGACGCGGTTGCCGAGGATGGCGGTGGCGATCAGCCCGCCGAGCGTAAGCTGGCCGGCCTCGATCAGGTACACGCCCATCACGATCACGCTGACGTAGGCAATACTCGAAAGCGAGGTCGCGACCGTCGACGCGCCGGTGATCGCGGCGCGCGCGCGCAGGCTCATTCGTGCAATCTCCGCCGTCGACTCGCGCCAGCGCTCGGCGAAGCGCCAGCCCGCGCCGAACGCCTTGATCGTCTCGGCGCCGTGGATCGATTCGACCAGCAGCCCGTTGCGCTGGTAGCCGGCCTTCAGCTGGAGTTCGGAGAGCGACCTGAGCCTAAGGTAGGCGATGATCGCCGCGCTCAGCGCGGCGAGCGCGAGCCCGATGTAGATCCAGGCGAGCGGCCCCGCGATGAAGGCGATGATCACGATGAAGATCATCGCGAACGGGATCTCGGCGAAGGTAAAGAGGACCGTCGAAGCGAAGAAGGCGCGCGCGGTCTCCAGCCCGGCGACGCGCGCCGCGAGCGAACCCACGGCGCGTGGGCGCGCGTCGAGGCGCACGCCCGCCAGGGCGCGAAACACCTTGACCGAGACCTCCTCGTCGACTTCGCGCGAGACGCGATCGAGCAGCCGCGCGCGCACCAGCCGCAGCACGAAGTCGAACACCACCAGCACGCCGACCACTCCCGCCAGCGCCCACAACGTGGCGTAGGCGAACGCCGGCACCACGCGGTCGTAGACCTGAAGTGCAAAGAGCGATGTGGCGACGGTGAGCAGGCTGGTGAGCACCGTGGCCACCGCGATCTCCACGAGCAGCCGGCGGCGCGTGCCGAGCGCGGTGGCGAGCAGGCCGCGCGCGACGCCCGGGTCCTTGTCCTCGCCGCCCGCGTCGGGAGGCTCGAGCCAGAGCGCGTACGAATCGGCGAGCAGCGCCGCGTCCACCTCGACGGGCTTCCCTTCGCCCGGGTCGAGCAGCCGCTGGGCATCGCGGATCTCGCGCAGCACCCAGCTGCGCCCGTCGTAGTCCACCAGCGCGGGCAGGTGGCGCGCGTCGAGCAGCCCGGCGCGCGTCGCGGCGAGGCGCACCTGATCCGCGCCGAGGCGCTCGAGCGCACCGCCGAGCGCGGCGAGCCCCTCGCGCCCGCCGGCGAAGTGCGGCTCGCCCGCCTGCTCGAGCGCGCGCTCGACCTCCCGCAGGTCGAGCTTGCGTCCCCAGAGCGCGAGCAGCCGCCGCAGCGCGGCGGCGCCGACGGGGCCGCCGAGCGCGGCGCCCTCGCTCATTTTGGCAGCCCGTCCAGCCAGGGCTGGACGCTCGCCGTATTGACCATCATGCGCAGCGCCGCCTGGTCGCGGGCGGTGCGCGCGCGAGAGAGCGCGAGCGTCGCGTCGAGCGTCTCGCGCTGCGTGTTCAGCACCTCGAGCCACGACTTGCGGCCCGCCTGGAACTGCCGCATGAACGAGGCCGAGGCGACATCGAGCGCCGCGACCTGCGGCTCGGCGTCCTCGGCCTCGAGGCGCGCCGCGGTGTACTCGGCCCAGTGGGTGTTCGCGCGCAGCTGCACCTCGTTTTCGTCGGCCAGCTGCTGCGCGCGCGCCGCTTCCCGGCGGCTGCCGGCCGCTTGGAATCCCGAGTACGACGCGAGCCCGGGTTCGGGCGTGTACTGGAGCACCAGCATGGCGCGCGAATCGCTGCTCGCGCCGAACGCGGCGTTCTGTCCGCTCAGGTGCTCGAGGCGCAGCGCGAGACGCGGCTGCAACAGCCCCTTGCGCACCTGCACCTGGGCTGCCGCGCTCTCCGATTCATGGCGCCGCTGCGCGACCAGCGGGGATTGCTCGAGGTAGGCGAGCCGCGTCTCTTCGATCCCGCGTCCGGCATACGCGGGCACGCCCACGGCGACGCCCTCGGAAAAGGCGGGATTCAGGGTCAGCGACACCAGCTCCGCTCGCGCCCGCTCGAGCGCGCCGCGCAGCTCCGAGGTTTGCGCGCGGGCAGCGCCATACCGCGCGCTGGCGATCGCGACGTCGGCGGCCGAAGCAAGGCCCTCGGCCTGGCGCTTGCGCACGTACTCGAGCAGCGTGCTAAACACCTCCGCGCCCTCGCGCGCGATGCGCACACGGTCGGCGGCGCCCATCCATCCGATGTAGGCGGCCGCAGTCTGCTCGGTCAGGCGCTGCCGCGTCTCGGCCTCGGCCGACTCGGCCGCGCTGACCAGCAGGCGCGCAGCGTCGATCTGCGCGTCGATGCGCCCGCCGGCCCACAACGGCTGCTCGAGCCGCACCACCGTAGAGGGCGTGGCGACATTCGCGGACTGGGTGCTGGCGAAGCGCGGCGCCGCGTCCACCGACAGCGTCGGATAGCGCGCCCATTCGGCGGCGTCTCGCTCGTAGCCGACGGCCGTAACCTGATGGCTTGCCCGCAGGCGGTTCGGATTGCGCTGCAAGGCCTGCCGAATCGCCTGGCGCAAGGTCAGCACGTGACCATCGCTCGCCGCAGACGGCGCGGCTGTGCCCGTCGCCTGCTGCGACGCGACGGACGCTGCGAGCATCGCCAGCGTCACGCCGCACGCCGCGGCGAGCACGACCGGCCCGCGGCTGTACGCGCAGGCCGACGTACGGGTACCGCTCATCCCTTCTCGCTCTCGCCGGCGCCGAGATCTTCGTACCTGGCCGCAACGACGCCCGAGGCGTCGAGGCGAGCCTCGCCCTGGGGGCGCTGGACGCCGGTGCGGTGCAGAACGATGTCGACCCTGCGCTTGATGTTCAGCGCGCGAACTGCGGCCCGGCCTGGCCTCGCCGGATTCTCGACAAGCGAGTTCACGATCGTCATTGTTCGTTGCGCTCCTCCCGATTGATCGTGGCCGCACTGCCGAGCGTTTCGATCGCACGGCGCATATACGATCACGATCCCCCGCCGTCGCTACGGTACGCGCGCGCGAATTGGCGCGCCTTCGGGGGAATCCTCCTTGGATGCTTTCATTCTCCTCCCGGGCGCGGTTGACCCGCAAGGTTTACGAGGCCGATCCCCCCAATTGACCACTATGAATTGGTATGCGATATCGCTTAGCGCGGCGCGAGGGAGACGGGCACCCGGCCTCGTGCCTCGAACACAGGACAATGGGAATAACCAGGCCGGCCGAGACGGTTAAATTTTGTCAAGGCTGCCGTTCGCTCGCAGGGTGGCGATGATGTGATCGGCGGCATCTTCCGCCGTCATTCGGGCGGAGTCGATGTGCACGTCCGGACTCTCCGGGATCTCGTAGGGGGAGTCGATTCCGGTGAAGTTCTTCAACTCGCCGCGCCTTCTTGTAGAGGCCCTTGGCATCGCGCTGCTCCGCGACACTCAGCGGTGCGTCCACGGACACCTCGCAGAACTCGCCCTTTTCCACCCGCTCGCGCGCGAGGCGCCGCTCCGCGCGGAAGGGCGAGATGAACGGCACCAGGACGATGAGTCCCGCATCCACCAGCAACTTCGCCACCTCCGCGACGCGACGGATGTTCTCGACGCGGTCGGCCTCGGTGAAGCCGAGGTCCTTGCTAAGGCCGTGGCGCACGTTGTCGCCGTCGAGCAGGTAGGTATGCCGGCCCAAGGCGTGGAGCTTCTTCTCGACCAGGTCGGCGATCGTCGACTTGCCGGCGCCGGAGAGCCCGGTGAACCATACGATGCAGGGGCGCTGCCCCTTGAGCGCGGCGTGCGCGCGCTTGCCGATCTCGATCGCCTGCCAGTGGATGTTGTGCGAGCGGCGCAGCGCAAAGTGCAGCAGCCCGGCGCCGATCGTGTCGCCGGTCAGCCGGTCGATCAGGATAAAGCCGCCGGTGTCGCGATTCTGCTCATACGCATCGAACGCGATCACTTGGTCGAGGTAGAGGTTGCACACGCCGATTTCGTTCAGCTCGAGCCTCTGGGTGGCGAGCTGCTCGAGCGTATTGACGTTGAGCTTGTATTTGGGCCGCGTGATCGTCGCCCCGGCGCTCTTCGCGCCGATCTTCATGAGGTAGGGCCGGCCGGGAAGCATCGGCTCCTCGCTCATCCAGATGATGTCGGCCTCGAACTGGTCGGCGACCTCCGGAGCCGCATCCGCCGCCGCCAGCATGTCGCCGCGGCTCACTTCGATCTCGTCGGCGAGGGTGACGGTCACGCACTGGCCGCTCACCGCACGCTCGAGGTCACCGTCCTTGGTGACGACGCGCTTGACCACGCTTTCCTTTCCCGCTGGCAGCACCCGCACCCGGTCTCCCGGCTGGACGCTGCCGCTGACGATGCGGCCGGAGTAGCCGCGGAACTCGTGGTTCGGGCGGTTCACCCATTGCACGAGCATGCGCAACGGTCCTTCCTGCGCGTCACTGCCGGCTTCAACCGTCTCGAGGTGTTCCATCAACGACCGGCCGCGATACCAGGGAGTATTCGCGCTCGGCGCGGTGACATTGTCGCCCCGCAGCGCCGAGGGCGGGATGCAAAGGACCTCGCGCAGGCCGATCTGGCTGGCGAACGCGCGATAGTCGTTCGCGATGCGCTCGAATACTTCTTGCGAGTAACCCACGAGGTCAAGCTTGTTCGCCGCGAGCACCACCCTGCGCAGGCCTAGGAGCGAGACGAGGGTGCTGTGCCGGCGCGTCTGGGTGAGAACACCGTTGCGCGCATCGACCAGGAGCACCGCGAGGTCGGCGGTCGAGGCGCCGGTGACCAAGTTGCGCGTGTATTGCTCGTGCCCCGGGGCATCCGCAACGATGAACCTGCGCCGCTTGGTGGAGAAGAAGCGGTAGGCCACATCGATGGTAATGCCCTGCTCGCGCTCGGCGATGAGTCCGTCGAGGAGCAGCGCGAAGTCGAGTTTGCTGCCCTGCGTGCCGATCTTCCTGGAATCGGCGGCGAGCGCCGCGAGCTGATCGTCGTAAATGAGCTTCGAGCCGTAGAGCATGCGCCCGATCAGGGCGCTCTTGCCGTCGTCGACGCTGCCGCAGGTGACGAAGCGAAGCAGGCTCTTCAGCTGATGGGCCGCGGGATGCTGCGCGATATTGCGGCTGTCGAGATCCGAGATTTGCATCAGAAGTAGCCTTCCTGCTTCTTTCTCTCCATCGAGCCGCTCGCGTCATGATCGATGACGCGGCCCTGGCGCTCGGAGGTTCTTGTCAGCAGCACCTCCTGGATGATCGCGGGAAGCGTTGCCGCTTCGCTTTCGGTCGCGCCCGTAAGGGGGTAGCACCCGAGCGTGCGAAAGCGCACGCTCTTCGTCATGGGCTTCTCGCTTGGGCGCAGCGGCATGCGCTCGTCGTCCACCATGATGAGCGTGCCATCGCGCTCCACCACCGGCCGCGGCTTAGCGAAATAAAGCGGCACGATCGGGATGTCCTCGCGGTGGATGTATTGCCAGATGTCGAGCTCGGTCCAGTTGGAGAGCGGGAACACGCGCATGCTCTCGCCCTTTTTCTTGCGCGCGTTGTAGAGCCGCCACAGCTCGGGACGCTGCCTCTTCGGGTCCCGGCGGTGCTGCGCCGAGCGCAATGAAAAGACTCGCTCCTTGGCGCGCGACTTCTCCTCGTCGCGGCGCGCGCCGCCGAAGGCGACATCGAAGCCGTACTCGTCCAGCGCCTGCCGGAGCCCTTGCGTCTTCCATACGTCGGTGTGAACGGCCGAGCCGTGCGTGAAGGGATTGATGCCCGCCGCGCGCGCCTCGGCGCAAGTGCAGCGCGGCGCGACGATGCCGCGAGGACAGCGGCGCTTACTGACGCGAAACGGGAGCGGACTACAGCGCCGCGACCGTCTGGACCTCGATCAGGTACGGCTCGCCCACCAGCCGGTCGATGACGAGCAGCGTGTTCGGCGGATAGACGCCGTTCGGAAACATCTTCGGGAATTCCCGCAGACGGAACGCCATGAATTTCGGGATGTCCTGCGAGTGCACCAGGTAGGTGGTGAACTCGGCCACGTTCGCCCAGCCGGCGCCGGCTGACTTGAGCGCCGCTTCGATGTTGCGGAACACCTGGCCGCACTGGGCGTCGAAGTCGTCCTTGCCGATGAGCTTGCCGTCCTTGTCGGCCGCGACCATGCCCGCGATGTACAGCGTCTCGCTCGCCTTGACGCGGGTGACGTGCGAGTACTGCCCGAGCGGCTTGCCGAGTGCGTCCACGTTGTAGATCTTGATCTGCGCCACGGTCATCTCCTTTTTGCGCGCCGCGTCGCTGCCCGGCGGCGGCCGAGCAGCTGATCGGCAAGGTCGTTGAAATCGTGCGCATGCACGTCGAAGGCGCGCTCGCGCTTGACGTCGGCGCGCACCTCGGGGCCGTATTCCCGCGGGCGCGGTACGAAGGCGGTGCGCAGGCCGCAGGCCTTGGCCGCGAACAGGTCGTCCTTGTGCGCGGCGACCATCATCAATTCGCCCGGCGCCACACCGAGCAGGCGGGCGGCGCCGAGATAGGTTTCGGGATCGGGCTTGTAGTGGCGGAACAGCTCCGCGGAGAGGATGCAGTCCCAGGGCAGGCCGGCCGCCTTCGCCATGTTGGTGAGCAGCGCCACGTTGCCGTTCGAGAGCGTTGCGATGACAAAGCCGCGCTTGAGACGCGCCAGGCCGGCGCGCGCGTCCGGCCAGGGTTTGAGCCGGTGCCAGGCGCGGTTCAGGTGCGCGATGCCCGGCTCATCCAGTCCGGCAATGCCGAATTGCTTGAGCAGCCCGTCTAGAATCACGCGGTGCAGCTCGTCGATCGAAGTCCAGGGCAGCTCGCCCGAACGCACCCGCACCATCGCCGGGCGGTAACCGGCGCGCCAGGCGTTGGTGAAAGCAGCCCAGTTGATCTTGATGCGGCGCTCGCGTCCCAGGCGCCGGCCCTCGGCGATGATCGAGCTGCGCCAGTCGACCACAGTGCCGAACACGTCGAACACCATGGCTTTGACCGCGGGCGCCGTTTCGCGCATCAGAGAGGATCCCCCAATACCCTGTGATGATCGAGGCGGGAAGATCAGCGCTTGGGCGTGCGGCGCCAGAGCACGTCGTCGCGTCCCGCGTGCCGATTGAGACTGCGCCCCGCGACAAACAGCAGGTCCGAGAGTCGATTGAGGTAGCGGCGCGCATGATCGCTGACCGATTCGTTGCGCCCGAGCGCGACGACGCTGCGCTCGGCGCGCCGGCACACGGTGCGCGCGAGGTGTGCGGCGGCGGCAGCGCGCGAGCCGCCGGGCAGCACGAACTCCTTGAGGGGCGCGAGCTCGGCGTTCCACATCTCCTGGTCGGCCTCGAGCCGCGCGACCTGTGCCTCGGTCAGCATGCGGTGGCCCGGGATGCTGACCTCGCCGCCGAGATCGAACAGGTCGTGCTGCACCTGCTCGAAACTGCGGCGCATCGCCTCGGTCAGGTCCTCGGCAAGCACGACGCCGATCGCGCAGTTGAGCTCGTCGATGTCGCCGAGCGCCTGAATGCGCGCGCTTTGCTTCGGCACGCGCGAGCCGTCGCCCAGCCCGGTGTCGCCTGCATCGCCGGTGCGCGTCGTGATCTTCGAAAGGCGGTGTCCCATGCGTCGGGTCATTGTACGGCTTTCGGGCGCGCGCCGCGCCGCATGCGGAGGTAGGATAGAGCGTGCCCGCAATGTGCGGGCTGCCACTGTGAAGGAGGAACCATGGCGAGTATTCGGAAGGTCGACTATTACTCGGCGCGCGTGCCGAATCGTGCCGGCGTGGGCGCGAAGCTTCTTGCGACCCTGAAGGGTTCGGGCGTGTACCTGCTGGCGTTCACCGGGTTTCCGGAGCGGGGCGGCGTGCAGCTCGACTTCGTGCCGCAGAAGGGCGCCGCGTTCCGCAACGCCGCGAAGAAGGCAGGGTTGAAGCACTCGGCGAGGAAGACGGCATTCCTGGTGCAGGGCGACGATCGCGTCGGCGCGCTCACTACCATCACGTCGAAGCTCGCCGACGCCAAGATAAGCCTGGTGGCGCTGCAGGCGGTCACCGCCGGTAAAAGCCGCTACGGCGCGATCTTCTGGGTAAAGAAAAAGGACGTCGCGCGCGCGAAGCGCGTGCTCAAGGCGCGCTAGCCGCGCTGCTTCACTTCGCTTTCGAGCCAGCCGCTCGCGAGCGTGGTGTGCACGCGCGCGCCGGGTGCGACGCGCGCGCCATCGCGCAGCACTTCTCCAGCTGCGTTGCGCGTGATGCTGTAGCCGCGACCGAGGACCGCGGTGGGGCCCATTCCGCTTAGCCCGGCCTGCAGCCGCGCGAGCAGCGCGCGCGCCGCCTCGAGGCGCCGCGCGAGCGCGCCGGCGAGGCGTGGCGACGCCTCGCGTAGCCGATAGCGCGAGGCGTCGAGCTGGCGTGCAGTGGCCGAGGCGAGTCGCAGCGCGAGCTGCGTCGTCAGTTCGCGCGAGGCGCGCAAGCGCGCGGCCGGATGCACCAGCCGGCGCGCCAGTGCATCAATGCCCTGACTCGCGTTCTCGATGCGGCGGCGCGTTTCGCGCGAGGCGCGGCGCGCGAGTTCGGCGAGCCGCGCGAGCAACTCGGCGCGCGGCGGGCTTACGAGTTCGGCGGCCGCGGTCGGCGTCGGTGCACGGCGGTCGGCCGCGAAATCGGCGATCGTGAAGTCGGTCTCGTGGCCCACGCCCACCACCACCGGAATGCTCGAGGCGCGGATCGCGCGCGCAACCGCCTCCTCGTTGAACTGCCACAGGTCTTCGATCGAGCCGCCGCCACGCACCAGCAGCAGCACATCGCACTCGGCGCGTGCGTTTGCGGTGGCAAGCATCGCGGCGATCAACTCGGCGGCGCCTTCGCCCTGTACCGGCGCCGGATAGACGATCACCGGCAGTGCGGCGTTACGTCGCGCGAGCGTCGTCAGCACGTCGCGCAGCGCCGCCGCGGCGAGCGAGGTAACGACGCCGATTCGGCGGGGATGCGCCGGGAGTGCGCGCTTTGCCTCGGGCGCGAACAGGCCCTCGCGCGCGAGCTTCTCCTTGAGCCGCAGGAAGCGCTCGTGAAGCGCTCCGAGGCCCACCCGGCGCATCGTCTCCACGTTCAGCTGGAAGCGCCCGCGCGGCTCGTACAGGGTGACGAGCGCGCGCACCTCCACGCGCATGCCCTCGCGCGCCTCCCAGTCGAGGGCGGCGGCGCGGCCACGGAACATCACGCAGTCGACCTGCGCGGCGTCGTCCTTGAGGGTGAAGTAGATGTGCCCGGACGCGGCGCGCGTCAGGTTGGAGAGCTCGCCCGAGATCCACGCCAGCGGAAAGCGCCGCTCGAGCACGTCGCGCACACTGCGCAGCAGCTCGGAGACGCTCAATACCAACGCCCCGGGCGTGTCGGACGGGTGCGGAGAATCGCTCTGCATGGGGGTTCGAAGGCGCGCAGAGTCTACACTAATCCACAAATGTCTCTTTTTGTCCGCCGGCCGCGCGCGAGGCGCGCGCGGATCCCGATTCTCTTTCATAACCCGCTGTTTCATATTCTGAAAAAGCTGCTCAAAAAATGATCGGAGCTGATGCGACGCGACGCTTGAGGTTGAGCCGCACAACTGTTCAGACGTAATCCACAAACTTATCCACAACTTTTGTGGATAAGCTGCGACGCGCATCGATGCATCATTATTTCGTCGTGCATCGACGACGCGCCGCGCGCTTGCCGCAGCGCATCGGTTTGGCTAAAGTGCGCGAGCAAAACAAACCGCGGCGCCCGCGGCGCCGCCACGGCCGGGGCGCGCGCATCGCGCACGGAAGAACCAAGATCATGCGGGGGCACGGAGTTGTTCGCCATTATTCAGGCGGCGGGATGGCCGATCTGGCCGCTGCTGCTGGCATCGATCATCGCAGTGGCCCTGATCATCGAGCGCTCGATCACCTTGCGGGACAGTAAGGTCACTCCGCCGCGCCTGCTCGAGCAGGTCCTTGCGGTGTACCAGCGCCAAGGGGTGAACGACAGCGTGCTCGAGCGCCTCGCCAAGGACTCGCCGCTGGGCGAGGTTCTGGCGGCGGGGCTGCGCAACGTGCGCAGTTCTCGTTACGTCATGAGGGAGGCGATCGAGGAGGCTGGGCGCACGGTGGCGCATGACCTCGAGCGGTTCCTCACCACGCTCGGCACGATCGCGGCGATCAGTCCGCTGATGGGCCTGTTCGGCACAGTGGTCGGCATGATCGCAATCTTCGGCTCGCAGTCCCCGGGCGGCGCCAACCCGCAGCAGCTCGCCTATGGCATCTCGGTCGCGCTGTACAACACCGGCTTCGGCATCGCAATCGCGATTCCGGCGATGATTGCTTACCGGCACTTCAAGGCCAAGGTCGACAGTTACGTGGTGCAAATGGAGATGGCGGCGGCAAAGCTCGTCGACCTGGTGCACGGCGAGCGGGTCGACCATCCCGGACGCGCCTAGCGGGCGCAGCGAGCGCAGCGGGCGATGAACTTCCAGCGCGGCAAGGAGAAGGAAGTACCGGAGATCAATCTGTTGCCGATGATCGACGTGATGCTGGTGATCCTGATCTTCCTCATGGTCACCACCACCTACTCGAAATACACCGAGCTGCACATCAACCTGCCGACCGCGAGCGCGGAGAAACAGGCCGACCGTCCGCGCGAGATCACAGTGCTGGTGAACGCGCAGGGCCAGTACATGATCAACAAGACCCCGGTGGCGTTTGCGAGCGTTGAACAGCTCTCTGACGAGTTGCGCCGCGCCGCGGGCAGTGCTAAGGAGCCGATGGTCGTGATCAGCGCCGATGCCAACGCCACACACCAGTCGGTGGTGCGCGTAATGGAGGCGGCGCGGCTCGCGAGCCTGGCACAGATCACCTTCACCACCCAGGCGCCGACCCACAGATAGGCCACCGCGCCCGCTCCGTCATCGCCACGCAATTCCTCGCCAAGCACTGGTTCCGCCGCACGCTGCTGTCATGGCTGCTGTGGCCGGCGAGCATCGTGTTTCGGGCCGTGGTGACCCTGCGGCGAACCGGCTACCGGATGCGGCTGCTGCCGAGCCGCCGCGCCGACGTGCCGGTGATCGTGATTGGAAACCTGATCGTCGGCGGCAGCGGCAAGACGCCGCTCGTGCTGTGGATCGCCGAGTTTCTCAAGTCGCAGGGCTTCACGCCGGGCATCGTTTCGCGCGGCTACGGCGGCAACGTCGACGCGCCGCGCGAGGCGACCGTCGCCTCGGAGCCTTTCGAAGTGGGCGACGAGCCGATCGTGCTCGCGCGCCGCAGCGGCTGCACCGTGTGGGTAGGACCGGACCGGGTGCGCGCCGCGGCGACGCTGCGTGACCAGCACCCGGATGTCGACGTGCTGATCTTCGACGACGGGCTGCAGCACTACCGCATGCGCCGCGACATCGAGATCGCGGTGGTGGACGCGCGCGGCTTCGGCAACGGCTTCATGCTGCCGGCCGGGCCGCTGCGCGAGCCGCCCGGGCGGCTGCGCTCGGTCGACGCGGTAGTGGCGCACGGCACCAAGGCGGTGAAGGGTTTTGCCATGAGCCTGGTGGGTGCCCCGCTGTACTGCCTAGCCGATGCGCGCGACCGGCGTCCGGTGAGTGCCTTTATCGACAAGCGCGTGCACGCCGTGGCGGGCATCGGCGACCCGAACCGCTTTTTCCTGCAGCTTGCCAAGCTCGGCATCAAGGTGATGCCGCATCCGTTCCCGGACCATCACCCGTTCCGCCCTGCCGAAATCGACTTCGCCGACGGCGTGCCGGTCGTGATGACCGAGAAGGACGCGGTAAAATGCCGGCGATTCGCGAAGCCGAATTACTTCGTGTTTCCGGTGAACGCGGAGCTCGACCCCGCGTTCGGAAAATGGCTGTTGGAGAGGCTCGGTGGACGCAAAGCTGCTTGAGATTCTGGTGTGCCCGCTCTGCAAAGGGCCGCTCGTGCACAAGAAGGAGGCGGGCGAGCTCATTTGCAAGGCGGACCGGCTCGCGTTTCCGGTGAAGGACGACATTCCCGTGATGCTCGAAGAGGAGGCGCGCAAGCTCGATCCGACCGAGGAAGTCGCAGGCTGAGCGCTCCGCCGTCGTGCCCGCCTTCTCGGTCGTCATCCCCGCGCGCTACGCCTCGAGCCGTTTCCCCGGCAAGCCGCTCGCCGACCTCGCCGGCAAGCCCATGGTGGTGCGCGTGTGTGAGCGCGCCGCACGAAGCGGCGCTCGAACCGTGCACGTGGCCACCGATGATTCGCGCATCGCCGAGGCGGTGCGCGCCCACGGCTTCGAGGCGCTGATGACACGCGCCAACCACGCCTCGGGCACCGATCGCATCGCGGAGGCCGCCGCTCAGCTCGGCCTCGCCGACGAGGCGATCGTGGTCAATGTGCAGGGCGACGAGCCGCTGATCGAACCGTCGCTCGTGGCGCGTGTCGCGCAGGCGCTCGAGGGCAGTCCCGAGGCGAGCGTCTCGACCGCCTGCCATCCGCTGCGCGACGCGGCGGCAATGTTCAACCCGAACGTGGTCAAGGTGGTGCTCGATCAGCGCGGCCATGCGCTGTATTTCAGTCGCGCGCCGATCCCTTGGGCGCGCGAGGCCTACGGCACGGGCGCTCGTACACCGCCGCCGGACCTGCCGTGCTACCGACACGCGGGCATCTACGGCTATCGCGCGGGTTTGCTGCGGCGCTACGCAGGCCTCGCGCCGATGCCGCTCGAGCGCTTCGAGGCACTCGAGCAGCTGCGCGTGCTCGAGCACGGTTTTCGCATTGTGGTCGCGGTGGAGGAGCACGACAGCGCCGCCGGGATTGACACGCCACAGGACCTCGAGGCCGCGCGTCGCGTGTTTGACCGGCATGCCTGAAAGCCGGTAACGTCCGCCGGCAAGGGCGCCACGCCCTGCCAATCACTGCAAGCGCGGGGAGCGAGATCAGTGCGACTGATACTGCTGGGCCCGCCTGGCGCCGGCAAGGGCACGCAGGCGGCCTTCATCAAGGACAAATTCGGCATTCCGCAGATCTCGACCGGCGATATGCTGCGCGCCGCGGTCAAGGCGGGTTCGCCGCTCGGCGTGGCGGCGAAAAAGGTGCTGGATGCGGGGCAACTCGTGTCCGACGAGATCATCATCAACCTGGTCAAGGCGCGGCTCAAGCAGCCCGACTGCGCCAACGGCTACCTGTTCGACGGCGTGCCGCGCACCATCCCGCAGGCCGAGGCGATGCAACGTGCCGGCACGAAGATCGCGTACGTGATCGAGATCGATGTGCCCGACGAGGAAATCGTGCTGCGCATGAGCGGCCGGCGCGTGCACCTGGCCTCGGGACGCAGCTACCACGTCAAGTTCAATCCGCCGAAGGTCGAGGGCAAGGACGATGCGACGGGCGAGCCGCTGATTCAGCGCGACGACGACAAGGAGGCCACGGTGAGCAAGCGCCTGCAGGTATACAAGGCGCAGACCAGGCCGCTCGTCGAGTTCTACTCGCGCCTCTCGAAGTCGGGACAGCCGGGCGCGCCGCGTATGCGCAAGATCTCCGGGCTGGGCACAGTCGAGCAAATCAGGGAGCGGGTCCTCGCCGCGCTCAGGTAGTGCGCGCGTTTTCTGCTAGAATCCGCGCCTTTCCCGCGAGCCTCCCGGCCCGCGAAGACGAGCAAAAGGTCCAAGCGAACCTCGCTCCGCGTAGAACAAAGGGAGAAATAAAATGTCCGCAGGACTGATCTTCGCGCTCGCCTGCGCCGTGCTGGCGATTGTGTACGGGATGTGGCAGCGCAGCTGGATCCTCGCGCAGCCCGACGGCAACGATCGCATGCGCGAGATCTCGGCGGCGGTGCGGGAGGGCGCGATCGCCTACCTGAAGCGTCAGTACACCACGATCGCCATCGTCGGCGTGATCCTGTTCCTGGTGATCGGCTTCATCCCCCAGCTCGGTTGGGCGAGCGCCTGGGGCTTTGCGCTCGGCGCGGTGCTCTCGGGCCTCTCGGGCATCATCGGCATGACGATTTCGGTGCGCGCCAACGTGCGCACGGCGGAGGCCGCGCGCACCGGCCTGAACGAGGCGCTCGCGGTGGCCTTCAAGGGCGGCGCGATCACTGGATTGCTGGTGGTAGGGCTGGGGCTGCTCGGTGTCGCCGGGTACTTTGCGCTGCTGCAAGCCAATGCGCTCGATAACGCGAAACTTAGCGACCTGATCCACCCGCTAATCGGCCTGGCGTTCGGCGGCTCGCTGATCTCGATCTTCGCGCGACTCGGCGGCGGCATCTTCACCAAGGGTGCCGACGTCGGCGCCGACCTGGTGGGCAAGCTCGAAGCGGGCATTCCCGAAGACGATCCGCGCAACCCGGCGGTGATCGCCGACAATGTCGGCGACAACGTCGGCGACTGCGCCGGCATGGCCGCCGACCTGTTCGAGACCTACGCGGTGACCATCATCGCCACCATGCTGCTCGGCGCGCTGCTGTTGGCGCGCCTCGAGGCGCTGGTGTATCCGCTCGTGATCGGCGGCTTCGCCATCATCGCCTCGATCGTCGGCACCTGGTTCGTCAAGGCGAAGCCCGGCGACATGAACGTCATGCCGGCACTCTACAAGGGCCTGTGGGTAGCGGGCGCTCTTGCGCTGATCGCGCTCTGGCCGATCACGCAGATCATCATGGGGCCGGTGCTGAAGGACGTGCCCTTCGAGATCAGTGGCGCGACGCGCATGATCGGCGTGTGGAACCTGTGGGGCGCGGCGGCGATCGGCCTCGTGCTCACCGGTTTCATGGTCTGGATCACCGAGTACTATACCGGCACGCAGTTCAAGCCCGTGCAGCACATTGCCGAGGCCTCGACCACCGGCCACGCCACCAACATCATCGCCGGACTGGGCGTGTCGATGAAGTCCACCGCCTGGCCAGTGCTCGCGGTGTGCGTCGCGATTCTCGTCTCGTACTCGCTCGCGGGCCTGTACGGCATCGCGATCGCCGCCACCTCGATGCTCTCGATGGCCGGCATCATCGTGGCGCTCGACGCCTACGGGCCGATCACCGACAACGCGGGCGGCATCGCCGAAATGGCGAACCTGCCCGAGTCGGTGCGCGCCATCACCGATCCGCTCGATGCAGTAGGCAACACCACCAAGGCGGTCACTAAAGGCTACGCCATCGGCTCGGCGGGCCTCGCCGCGCTGGTGCTGTTCGCCGACTTCACGCACGCGCTCGATTCGGCCGGACGCAGCGTCTTGTTCGACCTGTCGAATCACTATGTGATCGTCGGCCTGTTCATCGGAGGTATGGTGCCGTTCCTGTTCGCCGCCATGGCGATGGCGGCGGTGGGCCGCGCCGCGAGTGCAGTGGTGCTCGAAGTGCGCCGCCAGTTCAAGGAGATCCCCGGCATCATGGAGGGAAGGAGCAAGCCCGAGTACGGAACCGCGGTCGACCTGCTCACGCGCGCAGCGATCAAGGAAATGATCATCCCGTCGCTCCTGCCGGTGCTCGTGCCAATCGTAGTGGGGCTGGGCTTTCGCTGGATCGGCGGGCCGGCCGCGGGTGCGCAGGCGCTCGGCGGCGTGCTGATGGGCACCATCGTGACGGGCCTGTTCGTGGCGATCTCGATGTGCACTGGTGGCGGTGCCTGGGACAACGCCAAGAAGTACATCGAGGACGGCAACCACGGCGGCAAGGGATCCGAGGCGCACAAGGCGGCGGTCACCGGCGACACCGTGGGCGACCCGTATAAGGACACTGCCGGCCCTGCGATCAACCCGCTGATCAAGATCATCAATATCGTGGCGCTGCTGGTGGTACCGTTGATGGTGTGAGCGCGCCGCTTTTACGTTTTGCGAGAAGGGCAGTCTTGGCTGCCCTTTTTAGTTTTTGCCCATCGCTCGCGCTGGCGCAGCCGGGCATCGCGCCGGAAGCCGCGAGCGGCACCATCGCGAAGGACGCGGCAAGCGCGCGCCGCCACATGGTCGTCGCCGCCAATCCGCTGGCGGTCGACGCGGGCCTCGAGATGCTGCGCGCCGGCGGCAGCGCGCTCGACGCGGTGATCGCCGCGCAAATGGTGCTCGGGCTGGTCGAGCCGCAATCCTCGGGTATCGGCGGCGGCGCGTTCCTGTTGCACTGGTCGCAGCGCGAGCGGCGTGTGCGCAGCTACGACGGGCGCGAAACCGCGCCGGCGGCGGCGCGTCCCGAGCGCTTTCTCGACACCGATGGCAAGCCGCTGCCCTTTTTCGATGCCGTGGTGAACGGGCTCTCGGTGGGCGTGCCGGGGGTGCTGCGCATGTCCGAGCTCGCGCATCGCCGCCATGGGCGGCTCGCCTGGGCGCGCCTGTTCGCCCCGGCGATCCGGCTCGCCGAGTCCGGTTTTGCGATGTCGCCGCGCCTCAACCAGCTGCTCGCTGCGGAGCGCTTCCTGCGCGACGACCCGGCGGCGCGCGCCCTGTATTACGAAGCCGATGGACGGGCGAAGCCGGTGGGCGCGTTGATCGTCAACGCAGCCTACGCCGATACCCTGCGAACCATTGCGGCGCTCGGCGCGGAGGCGCTCTACAGCGGCGGCCTCGCGGCCGACATCGTGCGCGCGGTGCGGCTGCATCGACGTCCCGGCGACATGACGCTCGAGGACTTGAGGCTCTACAGGGCGCGCGAGCGCGCGCCGGTGTGCAACCGGTACCGCCGCTGGCGCGTCTGCGGTATGGGGCCGCCGAGCTCGGGCGCAGTGACGCTGCTGCAAATCCTCGCGCTGCTCGAGCGCAAGGACTTCGCCGAGGCGGCGCCGAACTCGGCCGCGGCAGTGCACGTGTTTAGCGAGGCGGGGCGGCTTGCCTTTGCCGACCGCGCGCTTTATCTCGCCGATCCCGATTTTGTTCGGCAGCCGGTCGAGGGGCTGCTCGATCCCGCCTATCTCCAGCAGCGCGCGCGGCTGATCGGCGAGCGCTCGATGGGTCGCGCGGAGGCGGGCGTGCCGCCCGGTGCGCTCGCACTCGCGCCCGCACCGGGGCACACCAGCGCCGGCACGAGCCATCTGTCGATTGTGGATGTGCGCGGTGACGCGGTATCGATGACCACCACGATCGAGAATGCCTTCGGCAGCCGCATCATGGTGCGCGGCTTCCTGCTGAACAACGAGCTCACCGATTTCTCGTTCGAGCCGCAGGCCGACGGCTATCCGGTGGCCAACCGTGTCGAGTCCGGCAAGCGCCCGCGAAGCTCGATGGCGCCCACGCTGGTGTTCGGTCGCGACGGGCGCCTCGCGATGGTGCTCGGTTCGCCGGGCGGCTCGTCGATCATCAACTACGTGGCGCGAACGCTTGTCGCGATTCTCGACTGGGGCATCGGGGTGCAAGATGCGGTCGCGCTGCCGAATTACGGCAACCGTAACGGTCCGACCGAGATCGAGCGCGGCAGCGTCTACGAGGGGCTGGTTGGCGAGCTGCGCGCGCGCGGCCACGAGGTGCGCCTGCTAGACATGACGAGCGGGCTGCACGCGATCGTGCGCGCGGGGCAGGGCTGGCGCGGCGGCGCCGACCCGCGCCGCGAAGGCGTGGCGCGGGGAGACTAGCCGGGGCGAACGCCGAGCGCCGCGACAATCTGCTCGACGCAGCGCTCGGGCGAAGCGGCGACGTCGATCGCGATGGCGTGCGCGGGCGGCTCGAGGGTCGAGAGCTGGCTCGCGAGCAGGGTCGCCGGCATATAGCGGTGGCGCCTCTCCCCGAGTCGCGCCTGCAGCAGTGACGCGGCGGCGTGCAGGTACACGAGCTCGAAGCGCGCTATGCCTTCGGCGAGTCGCTCGCGGTAGCTGTGCTTAAGCGCGGAGCAGGCGAGCACCGCGTCCTCGCCGCGCGCCTCGCGCGCGCGCAGCTCGGCATTGAGCCGCGTGAGCCAGGGCCAGCGATCGGCGTCCTCGAGTGGCACGCCGGCGGCCATCTTGGCGACGTTCGCCGCAGGGTGGAAGTCGTCCGCATCGAGGAACGCGCAGCCGAGCCGCGCGGCGAGCGGCGCACCGATGGTGCTCTTGCCCACGCCCGAGACGCCCATGACGACGACGATCATGGCATCGGGCGCGGCAGGCCGCAGGCTACTTTTTCGCCACCGCGTGGCCGCCGAAGCCGGCGCGCATCATCGCCAGCAGCTTGCGTGCGTAGTCCGATCCGCCTTGGCTGGAGAAGCGGTTCATCAGCGCCAGCGCGATCACCGGCGCCGGCACGCCCAGCTCGATCGACTCGAGCGCGGTCCAGCGCCCTTCGCCCGAGTCCGCGACCACCGGCGCCACGTCCTTCATCTCCTCGTCCTTGGCGAGCGACTCGGCCACCAGATCGAGCAGCCACGAGCGCACTACGCTGCCGTGGCGCCAGGTCTCGGCCAGGCGCGCGAGGTCGATATCGAGCTCTTTGCGTGCGGCAAGCAGCGCGAAGCCCTCGGCGAGCGCCTGCATCATGCCGTACTCGATGCCGTTGTGGATCATCTTGGCGTAGTGGCCGGCGCCGCTCGGCCCGCAGTGCAGCCAGCCGGTCTCGGCACCCGGAGCGAGGATGCGCGCGAACGGCTCGAAGCGCTCGATTGCTTTCGGCGTGCCGCCGAGCATCAAACAGTAGCCGTTGGCGAGGCCGTGAATCCCGCCCGAGACCCCGGCGTCTACGTAGCGGATGCCGTTCTGCGACAGCTCGAGCGCGCGCCGCTCCGAGTCGCGATAGAAGCTATTCGCCCCGTCCACGACGGTGTCGCCGGAGGCAAAGTGCGGCGCAAGCTCGCGCAGCGCCTCCTCGGTCACCGCGCCCGCGGGCAGCATGGTCAGGATGACGCGCTCACCGTCGAGCCCGGCGCATAGTGCGGCGATGTCCTTGACGCAGCGCACTCCCTTCTCGTCTTTGAGCGCGTCGCGCGGCGCCTTGTCGCGATCATAGGCGAGCACGGTGACGCCGCCGCGCGCGAGGCGCCGCGCGATGTTGCCGCCCATTTTCCCCAAGCCGACGATGCCGATTGCATTCATGTGGATCTCCCTTTCGGTTTCAACTGCCTTATCCGCGCTCGAGCCGTGCGGCCATCTCGCCGGCGAGCGAGGACCGCGCCGGGTCAAGCAGCTCGACCTCGGCGACGCTTCTGAGCCAGGTCATCTGCCGCTTGGCGAGTTGGCGCGTCGCGGCGATCGCCTGCTCGCGCATCTGTGCGCGCGAGATGCGCCCCTCGAGATGCTCCCAGATCTGCCGGTAGCCGACGCAGCGCATGCTCGTCATCGAACCCTCGAGCGCGTGCGCCCCGCGTAGTGCCTCGAGCTCGGCGATCAGCCCGGCCGACAACATGGCGTCGAAACGCCGCGCGATGCGACCGTGCAGCGCGGCGCGGTCCCGCGGCATGAGTGCGAAGCCGGCGAGCCGGAACGGCGGCTCGGCGCGTACGCCGCTGTGCAGCGCGGAGATCGGCCGACCGGCGGCGCGAAACACCTCCAGTGCGCGCTGGATGCGTTGCGCGTCGTTCGGCATGATGCGCTGCGCGCTTGCCGGGTCGACCTTCGCCAGCTCCGCGTGCAGCGCCGGCCAGCCGCGGCGCCGCGCCTCGGAGGCAATCGCAGCGCGGAGCGCTGCGTCCGCCGCGGGCAGCGGGTCAATGCCGTGGGCGAGCGCGCGGTAATAGAGCATCGTGCCGCCCACCAGGAGCGGTCTGCGGCCGCGCGCCATGATCTGCCCCACCGCGGCGATCGCCTCATCGCGAAAGCGCCCTGCCGAGTAGCGCTCGGTCGGCGCGACGACATCGATCAGGTGGTGCGAAACGCGCGCCCGCTCAGCGCTCGAGGGCTTGGCGGTGCCGATGTCCATGCCGCGGTACACCTGGCCCGAGTCGACGCTCACGATCTCGATCGGCAGCCGCTCGGCGAGCTGCAGCGCGAGGCTCGACTTGCCGCTCGCGGTCGGGCCGAGCAGCGCGAAAACGACGCCGTCAGAATCGGAAGCGAAGCTCATGGGCGCAGCGCCACCGCCTCAGCGGCCGCGCAGGAACAGCTTGTCGAGATCGGCGAGGCTCAGCTGGAACCAGGTCGGTCGGCCATGATTGCAGCTGCCCGAGCGCTCGGTGTCCTCCATCTCGCGCAGCAGCGCATTCATCTCGGGCGCACTGAGCACGCGGTTGGCGCGCACCGCGGCGTGGCAGGCCATGGTGGCGAGCAGCGCGTCGCGGCGCGCGGCGAGCGCTTGCGCCGCACCAAACTCGCGCAGCTCCGCGAGCACGCTCCTCGCGAGCGCGCCCAAATCCGAGGAGGCGAGCGCGGCGGGCGCGGCGCGCACCGCGAGCTCGTTCGGCCCAAGCGCGTCGATCTCGAAGCCGAGCCGGCCGAGCGCGTCGCGCTCCTCGCCCGCGGTCGCGACCTCGAGCGCGTCGGCGCGGAACACTGCCGGCACGAGCAGGCTCTGGCGCTGCATTGCGCCCGCCTCGAGCGAGCGCCGCATCCGCTCGTAGACGATGCGCTCGTGCGCTGCGTGCATGTCGACCAGCACCAGCCCGGCTTCGTTCTGCGCCAGGATATAAACGCCGTGCAGCTGCGCCAGCGCGTAACCCAGTGGCGGCGCTGCGCCCGGCTCGGCCATCGGCGCGGCAGCGTGCGCGGAAATGAACGCGTTGTACGCTTCTACTGGCTGCTCGATGCCGAGCGCGCGCTGCGCGCCGTCCTGGTACATCGGCACAGCACGCGCCGTGCTCGCGCCGGGATGCGCGTCGAGCCGTGCGTGCGCGACCGGCGCTTCGGCGGCGCTGCCCGAGAGCGCGCGCATTAGCGCATGCAGCACGAACTGATGCACGCTGCGCGAATCGCGAAAGCGCACTTCGGTTTTCGCCGGATGCACGTTGACGTCCACCTCGCGCGCATCGAGCTCGAGAAACAGCACGTAGGCGGGCTGGCGTTCGCCGTGCAGCAGGTCACGGTAGGCCTCGCGCACCGCGTGCGCCAGCACACGGTCGCGCACGGTGCGCCCATTGACGTAGAAGTACTGGGCATCGGCGCGGCTGCGCGCCGCTTGCGGCGCGCCGGCGAGGCCGGACAGCCTGAGCGGACCCGCCTGCGCCTCGACCCCGATGCACGCGGCGGCGAACTCCATGCCGAGCAGCGCGGCGGCGCGCTCGGCGAGCGGCTGCGGCTTGAGCGCCGCGCTCACGCGCGCATTGTGCCGGAGCGTCCAGCCGACCCCCGGCCGCGCGAGCGCCGCGCGCCGGAACGCCTCTTCGCAGTGGCCGAACTCGGTCGCTTGCGTGCGCAGAAACTTGCGGCGAGCGGGCGTATTGAAGTACAGGTCGCCGACGGTGACGGTGGTGCCGGGCGCGCGCGCTGCGGGCTCGACCTCGAAGGCGTGTTCGCCCTCGGTGCGCAGGCGGTGCGCATGCGCCGCGCCGCGCGCACGCGAGACGATCTCGACGCGCGCCACCGAAGCGATCGAAGCGAGCGCCTCGCCGCGAAAGCCGAGCGAGGCGACGGCCTCGAGGTCCTCGAGCGAGGTGATCTTGCTCGTTGCGTGGCGCGCGAGCGCAAGCGGTAGGTCTTGGCGCGCGATTCCTGCGCCGTCGTCGTCGACCTGCACGCGCCGGATGCCGCCCTCGGCGAGCGTCACCGAGAGCTCGCCGGCGCCAGCGTCGAGCGCGTTCTCGATCAGCTCCTTCAGCACTGATGCGGGTCGCTCGACCACCTCCCCAGCCGCGATCTGGCTGATCAGCAACTCGGGCAGGACGCGGATTTCGCCTGTCATCACGGGAGCGGCTCGGCGAATGCGGCAGGCATGCCGCCGGTGAGGCGCACCAGTTGCTCGAAGCTGAGCGCAAAGACGGTGTGCGGGTGGCCGGCGGCGGCCCAGATTTCGCCGTAGGCGGCGAGACTCTGTTCGACAAACGTGCGCAGCGCTCGCGCATGCCCGAGCGGCGCCACCCCGCCGATCGCGAAACCGGTGTGCTCGCGCACGTATTGCGCATCGGCCTTGCCGATCGGCTCGCCGGCGAGCGCCGCGAGCCGCTGCAGGTCAACGCGCCGCGCGCCGGAGGACATGGCGAGCACCGGCGTGCCGCTTATCTCGCCGCGGAACACGAGCGAATTCGCAATCTGACCGACTTCGCAGCCGAGGAACGCCGCGGCGGCGCGGGCGGTGCGCGCCGCGCCCGGCAGCTCGACGATGGCGCGCGTCGCGCCTGCGGCGGCGAGCGCGGCCTGCACGCGGGCGACGCTGGGATTGGACAGCACGGCGGACATGATGCGAGGGGATTATAGCGTCGCACCCGCTACAATCCCGGTGTGGATCTGCTCGCCACCCTGTGGGACCTCGCGGTCCATCTCGACCAACACCTCGCGGCATTCGTCGCGCAGCATGGCGCGTGGGTATACGCCTTGCTTTTCGCCATCGTGTTCTGCGAAACCGGACTGGTGGTAACGCCGTTCCTGCCGGGAGATTCACTGCTGTTCGTCGCCGGCGCGATCGCCGCCGCGGGCGGCATGGACATCACCGCGCTGATGGTGGTGCTGGTCGCCGCGGCGCTTACCGGCGACAACGTCAATTACTGGTTCGGACGCTGGCTGGGGCCGCGCGTGTTCCACATTGAAGGCTCGCGCTGGCTCAATCGCGGGCACCTTGAGCGCACGCACGCGTTCTACGAGCGCCACGGCGGCAAGACCATCATCATCGCGCGCTTTGTGCCGATCGTGCGCACCTACGTGCCGTTCGTCGCCGGCGTCGGTGCGATGCCCTACCTGCGCTATCTGGCGTTTTGCATCGTCGGCGCGCTGGCGTGGGTGGTGTCGCTGAGCCTGCTTGGCTACTGGTTCGGCAACCTGCCGCTGGTGCGCGAGAACCTGTTCGCGGCGATCCTCGTGATCATCGCCCTCTCGGTTTCGCCGGGGTTCTTCGCCTGGCTGCGCGCGCGCCGCGCGCCGCGCCCGGGCCTCAGTTGAGCGCCAGGGGCGATTGCTGCCGCGGCGGGTGGAGTGCGAAGTAGCGCTTGATGCCCGCGAGGATGGCGCGCGCGAGCTTGTCCTGGTATGCGTCGTCGTTTAGCCTCTTCTCCTCCTCGGGGTTGGAGATGAATGCGGTCTCCACCAGGATCGAGGGGATGTCGGGCGCCTTGAGCACGGCGAAGCTCGCCTGCTCGACGCGCGGCCTGTGCAGCGTGTTGACGCGGCCCAGTTCCGAGAGCACTGCGTTGCCCAGGCGCAGGCTGTATTCGATGGTCGCGGTCTGCGACAGGTCGAGCAGCGTCTTCGCCAGATAGCGATCCTTGAGGTCGATGTTCACGCCCCCCACCAGGTCGGCGTCGTTCTCCTTTTTCGCCAGCCAACTTGCCGCCTCCGAGGTCGCGCGCCGCTCCGAGAGCGCAAACACCGACGAGCCGCGCGCGTGCGGCCGGATAAAGGCGTCCGCATGCACCGACACGAATAGGTCGGCGCGCACGGCGCGCGCCTTTGCGACGCGCACCGCGAGCGGCAGGGAGTAGTCGGCATCGCGCGTCAGCACCGCGCGCATCTCCGGTTCGGCGTCGATCAGCCGTTTCAGGCGCTGCGCGATGTCCAGGGTAACGGCCTTCTCGTAGGTGCCGTGCCGGCCCTTGGCGCCCGGGTCCTCGCCGCCGTGGCCGGGGTCGATGACGACGGTGGCGAGGCGCTTAACCGGGGTAATCGGCGGCGCGCCCGGATTGGCGCCGTTCAGCACGCTGCGCTCGCGCGCCGAAAGCTTGCCGCCCGATTCGAACAGCGTGGCTAGCGCGTCGGGCGGCACCAGCGGATAGATGTCGAGAACCAGGCGATGCCCGTAATCGGCGATCGGCGACAGCGTAAAGATCTGCGTTTTGACTTCGGTTTTGAGGTCGAGCACCACACGCACCACCCCGGGGCGGTTGCGTGCCACGCGCAGCCGCGCGATGTAAGGGTCGGATTCGCTCACCTTGGACTGTAGCTCGGCGATGACCACGTCGAGCGCCACACCCTCGAGGTCGAGCACGACGCGCGGTGGGGTACTCAGCGAGAATATCGTGTACCTTAGCGCCTCGCGGGATTCGAGCGTTACGCGCGTGTAGTCGCGCGCCGGCCAGATGCGTACCGCGGCGAGCGAGATCTCGGCGAGCGCCGGCGCCGCGCCTGCGCCCCAGAGCGCGAGCCCTGCTAGGGCGAGCGCCAGCGCCGCAAGGCCCCGGCGAGCCAGTCGCGTCCCGCCGCGGACGTATGTGCCGCGAGCGTCGCGCTGCGCGCCTCGCCTTGAAACGCCAGCCGCACCTGGAGGTCGGGCGCCTCGAGCAGGCCCTCGGCCCGCTCGGGCCACTCGACGACACAAACCGCGGCTAGGTTGAAGTACTCGCGGAATCCCGAGCTCACCCATTCTGACCGGTCCTTGAACCGATATAAATCAAAATGATACAAGTTTAAGCTCGAAAGGGTATAAAGTTCAACTAGCGTATAGCTCGGGCTTTTTACCCGGCCCGCATGGCCAAGCGCTCGCAACAGACCGCGCACCAGGGTGGTCTTGCCCGCACCGAGTTCACCGCAAAGATGCAACGCGCGGCCAGGCTTGGCACCGGCCGCGAGCGCAGCGCCCAGCCGTGCGGTCGCGGTCTCGTCGGCGAGCTCCAGCGTTTCGCTCACGGCAGGGACCGGGGCGCGCGGCGCGCGGGTTGCCTCAGGCGGCCGCCCGGCCGCAACATCGCAGGACATGGATTACGCACGGCTCGCCGCTTGCATCAAGGATTGGGGACGGGAACTCGGTTTCCAGGCAGTCGGCATCGCAGACACCGAGCTCTCGGCCGCCGAAGGCCGGCTCGCCGAGTGGCTTGGAATGGGCTGGCACGGCGAGATGGATTATATGGCACGCCACGGCACCCGCCGCGCGCGGCCGGCGTCGATCGTTCCCGGCACGCTGCGGGTGATCAGCTGTCGCATGGACTACGCGCAGGCCGGCGGCGATGCGCTGGCGGCAGCGGACGAGTGGCGCGTGCTCGGCGATGGTCATCACGCCTACGTGGCGCGCTACGCGCGCGGGCGCGACTACCACAAGGTACTGCGCGGCCGGCTGCAGAAGCTGTGCGATCGCATCGGCGACGAGGTGGGCGAATTCGGCCACCGCGTGTTCAGCGACTCGGCGCCGGTCATGGAGGTCGAGCTCGCGAGCAAAGCCGGAATCGGCTGGCGTGGCAAGCACACCCTGCTGTTGTCGAGAGAGGCGGGCTCGTGGTTTTTTCTTGGCGAGGTCTACACCAGCCTGCCGCTGCCCGTGGATGCGCCGGCGAGCGAGCACTGCGGTAGCTGCACGAAGTGCATTGACGTCTGCCCGACGCAGGCGATCCGCGGTCCGTACCGGCTCGATGCGCGGCGCTGCATTTCGTACCTGACGATCGAGCTGAAGGGTGCGATTCCCGAGCCGCTGCGTCCCCTGGTCGGTAACCGGGTCTACGGCTGCGACGACTGCCAGTTGGTATGCCCGTGGAATTCCTTCGCGCAGCCGAGCGCCGAGCCCGACTTCGCAGTGAGAAATGGGCTCGATGCGGCAACCTTGGTAGAGCTGTTCGCCTGGAGCACGCAGGAATTCGACACGCGCATGGCCGGTTCCGCGATTCGGCGCATCGGCTATGAGCGGTGGTTGCGCAACCTCGCCGTCGGGCTGGGCAACGCGCCGACCTCGGACGAGGTCCTCGCCGCGCTTCGCGCCCGGGCTGACGACGCCTCCGCGCTGGTGCGCGAGCACGTGCGCTGGGCGCTCGGGCGGCACGCCGCAGCGGCGCAGGCCGCGCCATGAGCGAGTGGCGGCCCAACTCGTTGCTCGACCGCTTCGATGTGCGCTTAGCTAGCCGGGGGCCGCGGTGCGCCGTCGCGGCGGCACGAGGCACATGGTCGCCGCGCTCGCCACAGCCCACGCGACGTAGAGCGTGGTGAAGATCCATTCGGGCGCGCGGTAATAGAGCATCGCGTGCACCCAGCGCCCGATGAAGGATCCGGGACGCAGGCTGCCGCGCAGCAGGTCCTCCCACACGGTGAGCGGGCAGGCGATGCCGGCGAGCGCCTCGAGCGCGACGAACACGATCGCCGCAAGGTGCAGCCAGCGGAACGCGGGATTGCGTACCCAGCCCCAGCCGGCGGCGGCTCCGGCCCAGGTCAGGGCGAGCCCGCCGACGATGAACGCGACGAGCGCGAAGTGAACGACGAGGAGAAAATCGGCGGCGTAGGCGAGCACGCCGCTATTTTGCTCCCTTGGCTTGCGGGCGCTTCTGGTCCGCGACCCACTCGCTCCAGGAGCCCGGATAGACGCGCGAACTGGCGAGGCCCGCGATCTCCATGGCGAGCTGGTTATGGCAGGCGGCGACGCCTGAGCCGCAGTAATGCACCACCTCGCGTGGCGCGCGCGCGCCAAGCAGTGTCTCGAACTCGGCGCGCAGCGCCTGCGCGCTCTTGAAGCGGCCATCCGGCCCCAGATTCTCGCCATTGAAGCGGTTGAGCGCGCCCGGGATATGGCCGGCGACCGGGTCGATCGGCTCGGACTCGCCGCGGTAGCGTGCCGGCGCGCGCGCATCGAGTAGCGTCACGCCGGGCTTGCCGATGCGCGCTGCGACGTAGGCGGCGTCGACGCGCATTGAATCTTCCTGTCTGGCGGTGTAATCGGTCGGCGCATGGCGCGGCAGGTTGGCATCGAGCGGCCGCTTCTCGGCGGTCCATTTTGCGAGCCCGCCGTCCAGAACTGCCGCGGCGCGGTGCCCGGCCCAGCGCAGCATCCACCACAGCCGCGAGGCCATCGCGCCGCCAGCGCCGTCGTAGGCGACGACCTGGTTTGCGGGCTTGAGGCCCTGCCGGCCAAGCCAGGCGAGGAAGGCCTGCGCTGCGGGCAGGGGATGGCGGCCGTTGCGGCCGTCCTTGGGCGCCGAAAGGTCGCGGTCCAGATGGGCGAAGCTCGCGCCGGGAATGTGTCCCTTGGCGTATTCAGTCTCGCCCCAGTCGGGCCTGGCGAGGTCGTGGCGGCAGTCGAACGTGCGCCAGCCGCGCTCGCCCAGGTGGGCCGCCAGTGTTTCAGTGTCAATGAGCAGGGCGAAGTGCACGAGCGGCTCCGGCAGCGCGCTCAGCGCGCGCGGTGCGGATCGAGATGAGCATGCATCCACTTGTGGAAATGCACCATCGTGTGTTCCATCGGCGACTGGTAGGGGCCGGCGTCTTCCAGCCCCTGCTCGTAGAGCGCGCGCCGCCCGGCGTCCATGCGCGCGCACAGCTCGCCGTCTTCGATCGCAGTCTCCATGTAGGCCGCTTGCTGCGCCTCGACGAATTCGCGCTCGAACAGTGCGATGTCCTCGGGGTAATAGAACTCGACCACGTTGGTCGTGAGCGTCGGCGAGCGCGGCACCATGGTCGAGATCACCAGCACGTTCGGGTACCACTCGAGCATCACGTTCGGATAGTAGGTCATCCACAGCGCGCCGTACTTTGGCGCCTTGCCGTCAAGATAGCGCAGGCAGACCTCGTGCCACTTGCCGTAGGTTCGCGTGCCGGGCTTGGCGAGCCCCGACTTGGCGGCGACCTCCTGGATGGACCAGTGCTCGCCGTATTCGATGCGGAAGTTGCTCGCGTCGGCGAAGTTGCCCAGGCCCGGATGGTAGGGCTCGACGTGGTAGAGCTCGAGGTAGACCTCGAGAAAAGTTTTCCAGTTGACCGGGTAATCATCGATCATGACCTTGTCGAGCATGTAGCCGCTAAAATCGAAGTCCAGCGCGAGCGACAGCCTGGCGAGGTCCTTGCGTGGATCGCGCGGGCCGGCGAACAGCAGCCCGTTCCACTCAGCGAGCGGCGTCGAGCCAAGCCTGACGCAAGGGGTTTCGGGAAAGTGCGGCGCGCCGAGGAGCTCGCCCTTCAGGTCGTAGGTCCAGCGGTGCAGCGGACAGACGATGTACGGTACGTTGCCGCGGCCCTCGAGCATAATCGACTGGCGGTGGCGGCAGACGTTCGAGAGGAGCTCGATGCCGTTCTCGTTTCGCACCAGCGCCTTGGCGTTACGCAGCCACGCGAGCGCATGGTAGTCGCCGGTGTTGGGCACCATCAACTCGTGCCCCATATAGTTCGGGCCGGCCTCGAACAGTTTCTTTTTTTCCAACTCGAAGGTGTCGGGATCGAAATACCAGGCGACCGGCAGCTGGACGCTGGCCGGCTTGAGGCGGCGTTGGCTCGCGATGTATGACATGCATTCTCCCGACGCCAGAACCACAAAATTCTAACCCAGTCGAGGTTTGACCGGCCAGCGCGGGTTCGGCTAAGGTTGCCCTATGACGAAGTCGGCGCGCCAAGGTTCCTCCTCGCTCTCGAGTGCAGGCACGGGGCTTACCTTCGAGAAGGCGCTCGCTGAGCTCGAAAAAGTCGTCGCGCACATGGAAGGCGGCAACCTGAGCCTTGAGCAGGCGCTCGCCGCGCATAAGCGCGGGCTGGAGCTGGCGCGCTTCTGCCAGCAGCGGCTCGAGGCCGCGCAGCAGCAGGTCAAGGTGCTCGAGGGCGAGGTGCTCAAGCCGCTCGCGGCGCGCGACGCCGAGCCCGACCAAGGTGAGAGCGACTGAATCAGACTTCGCGACCTGGATGGGCGCGATCCAGGCGCGCATGGAAGCCGCACTCGCGCGCCTGCTGCCGGACGCGCACAGCGTTCCGGCGCGGCTGCACGAGGCAATGCGCTATGCGACCCTCATGGGCGGCAAGCGGGTGCGGCCGCTGCTCGGCTTCGCCGCCGGCGCACTGAGCGGTGCGCCCGCCGAGCGTGTCGAGGTGGTCGCGGCGGCGGTCGAACTCATCCACGCCTACTCGCTGGTGCACGACGACATGCCTTGCATGGACAACGACGTGCTCCGTCGCGGCAAGCCCACGGTGCACCTGGAATTCGACCAGGCGACCGCACTGCTGGTGGGCGACGCGCTGCAGGCGCTCGCATTCCAGATTCTGGGCGAGCATCGCCTCGCCGAGAGCGATGCCACGCAGCTCGAGATGGTCAAGACGCTGGCGCTCGCCGCCGGTTCGCGCGGCATGGCGGGCGGCCAGGCGATCGACCTCGAGGCGACGGGCAAGTTGCTTCAATTGCCCGAACTCGAGGCGATGCATATCCGCAAGACCGGGGCGCTGATCCGCGCCGCGGTCGTGCTCGGGGCGTCATGCGGCGCGGCACTCGAGCGCGGCGAGAGCGAGCACCTCGACCGCTACGCGAAGTGCGTCGGCCTGGCGTTCCAGGTGGTGGACGATGTGCTCGATGCCGGTGCTAGCACCGCGATGCTTGGCAAGACGGCGGGCAAGGATTCGAAGCAGCGCAAGCCGACTTACGTCTCGGCGCTTGGCGCGCCGCGCGCGCGCGCCCTGGCCGAGGAACTGCGCGGCGAGGCGCATGCCGCGCTCGATGGCTTCGGCGAGCGCGCGCGGCGGCTGCACGAGGTCGCGGACTTCATCGTTTTGAGGAAATTCTAGTCATGAGCGTGCTGCAGGGAATGACTCATGCGGATGGCGATGCGCCGGCGAAGGGCGCCGAAGGTGAGGGCTACAATCCCGCCATGTACGAATTGCTCAAGACGATCAACGAGCCGGCGCAGTTGCGCAAGCTCGAGCGCAAGCAGCTCAAACAGTTCGCCGACGAATTGCGCGCCTTCGTACTCGACACGGTTTCCAAGACCGGCGGGCACCTGTCGTCCAACCTTGGAACGGTCGAGCTGACGATCGCGCTGCACTACGTGTTCGACACGCCCGAGGATCGCATTGTCTGGGATGTCGGTCACCAGACCTACGCGCACAAGATCCTCACTGGACGGCGCGAAGCGATGAACACGCTGCGCCAGCTCGGTGGCATCTCGGGCTTTCCGCGCCGTTCCGAGTCGATCTACGACACCTTCGGCACTGCGCACTCGTCGACCTCGATCTCGGCGGCACTCGGCATGGCGGCTGCAGCCAGGGCGAAGGGCGAGAAGCGCCACGCCATCGCGGTGATCGGCGACGGCGCGATGTCAGCCGGCATGGCCTTCGAGGCGATGAACAACGCCGGCGCCATGGACCTCGACCTACTGGTGATCCTAAACGACAACGAAATGTCGATCTCGCCGCCGGTCGGCGCGCTCACCAATTATCTTGCGCGGCTGCTCTCGGGGCGGCTGTACAGCACTGCGCGGCGCGCGAGCGAGCATTTGCTCAAGCGCGTGCCGGGGTTCTGGGAGCTCGCGCGCCGCGCCGAGGAGCACATGAAGGGCATGGTGACACCGTCGACGCTGTTCGAGGAATTCGGCTTCAATTACATCGGGCCGATCGACGGGCACGATCTGGATGCGCTCATTCCGACGCTCACCAACATCAAGAAGCTCAAGGGGCCGCAGTTCCTGCATATCGTCACGCGCAAGGGCCAGGGCTACAAGCTCGCCGAGGAGGACCCGATTGCCTACCACGGGCCCGGCAAGTTCGATCCGAGCGAGGGCCTGAAGAAGGCGGCCAGCGGGCGCCCGACCTACAGCCAGGTATTCGGCGATTGGCTGTGCGAGATGGCCGAGGCCGACCCGCGGTTGGTGGCGATTACGCCGGCGATGCGCGAGGGCTCCGGCATGGTCAAGTACTCGGAGAAATTCCCGGATCGATACTTCGACGTCGGCATCGCCGAGCAGCACTCGGTGACTTTCGCGGCGGGACTTGCCTGCGAGGGCATGAAGCCGGTGGTGGCGATCTACTCGACCTTCCTGCAGCGCGGCTACGACCAGTTGATTCATGACGTCGCGATCCAGAACCTGCCGGTGCTGTTCGCGCTCGATCGCGGCGGCCTCGTCGGCGGTGACGGCCAAACGCACAACGGCGCCTTCGACTACGCGTATTTGCGCTGCGTGCCGAACCTGACGGTGATGGCGCCGGCGGATGAGGCCGAGTGCCGCGACATGCTCTACACCGGCTTCACGCTCGCTGGTCCGTCGGCGGTGCGCTACCCGCGCGGCAGCGGTCCTGGCGCGCCGACCGACAAGGCGATGCGCGCGCTCGCCGTCGGACAGGGCGAAATCCGGCGCCAGGGCAAGCGCATCGCGTTACTTGCCTTTGGCTCGATGCTGCACCCGGCGCTCGCCGCGGCAGAGGTGCTCGACGCCACGGTGGCCAACATGCGCTTCGTCAAGCCGCTCGACCTCGAGCTGGTGAAACAGCTCGCGGCCTCGCACGACCTGCTGGTCACGGTCGAGGAGCACGCCGCAACGGGCGGTGCGGGCGGAGCGGTGTGCGAGGCGCTTGCCGGCCTGGGCAGCGCGCGTACAGTGTTGGTACTCGGGCTGCCCGATCGGTTCATCGACCATGGCGACCCGGCCAAGCTGCTCGCCTCGGTCGGGCTGGACCGCGACGGCATATTGAAATCGGTGCGCGCTGTAATGCCCGAGTAATTTACTCGGATGTTATAATCCGCCCGTATTAAACAACCGAGTTGCCGTCTAGGCTCACCGCATGAATATCCGCGACCCAAACACCATTCCCGACGTCCAGGCGTCGCCCGACACCCGCAAGCTCGCAATCGACAAGGTGGGGGTGAAGGCGATCCGACACCCGATGCGCATCCAGGAGCGCTCGGGCGGGGTGCAGCACACGGTCGCCACCTTCAACATGTACGTGGGGTTGCCGCACCATTTCAAGGGCACCCACATGTCGCGATTCGTCGAGATTCTGAACGCGCACGAACGCGAGATCACGGTCGAGTCCTTCCAGATGATGCTCAGTGAGATGGCCGAGCGCCTGGAAGCCGAGGAAGGCCACATCGAGATGGCCTTCCCGTATTTCATCGACAAGTCGGCACCGGTCTCGGGTGTGAAGAGCCTGATGGACTACGAGGTCACCTTCATCGGCGAGATCAGCGAGGGCCGCCAGAGCTTCACCATGAAGGTGCTGGTGCCGGTGACCAGCCTGTGTCCCTGCTCCAAGGGAATCTCCGAGCGCGGCGCGCACAACCAGCGCTCGCACGTCACGGTCACCGCGCGGCTCAACGATTTTGTTTGGATCGAGGAGATCGTAGACATCGTCGAGAAGCGGGCCTCGAGCGAGCTCTACGGGCTGCTCAAGCGGCCGGATGAGAAGTTCGTCACCGAACACGCCTACGATAATCCGAAATTCGTCGAGGACATGGTGCGCGACGTCGCCGCCGTGCTCAACCTCGAGGAGCGCGTCGAGGCGTATGTGGTTGAAAGCGAGAACTTCGAGTCGATCCACAATCACTCCGCCTACGCCCTGATCGAGAGGGACAAGGCGAAGCGCTGAGCGCATGAGCCTCGCGTGGCGCAGGCTGGTCAGCGCCGTCACGCGCGCCGCGGCGGCAAGCGCTGCACTGGCCATGGCAGATACGAGCGCACAGGAGACCGCGACGGCGCGCCAACGCCTGCTCGCCGAGATCGACGCCACCTACGCCGAGACGCGCCGCGAGACCGGCCTTGCGGCCATGTCCCCGGTGGTGCGCGCCGCGATGGGCAAGGTCGAGCGCCATCGTTTCGTCTCCGCCCTTCAGGCGCCCTTCGCCTACCGCAACCATCCGCTGCCGATCGGCAGCGGGCAGACCATCTCGCAGCCCTACATCGTCGCACTCTCGAGCGATCTGATCGCGCCCAGGCGCGAGCATGTGGTGCTCGAAGTGGGCACCGGCTCGGGCTACCAGGCGGCCGTACTCGCCGAGATCGTGCAGCGCGTGTACACGATCGAGCTGATCGAGGCGCTCGGGCGCGAAGCGGCCGAGCGCCTTGCGCGGCTCGGCTACGTCAATGTCGAGGTGCGCGTCGCTGACGGCTACCAGGGCTGGCCGGAGAAGGCGCCGTTCGATGGCATCGTGGTCACAGCGGCCGCGCCGCAGGTGCCGGCGGCGCTGGTGGCGCAGCTTAAGCCTGGCGGGCGCATGGTCATTCCGGTGGGGGGCGACGGCGACGTCCAGTTTCTCAAGGTGATCACTAAGCGCGCCGACGGCGGCGTCGACGAGCGAAACATCATTCCGGTGCGTTTCGTGCCGCTCGTGCCCGGCACGTCAAGACCTTAGTGCCAGGCCGGAAGCGGGGCGCGGCGGCGTCGCGCTCCGGTGACGCGCACGTTCGCCGCACCATATTGAATTGCAGGAGAAGGTGAGCCTAGACTCCGCACGTACGGCCATCTTTCCAGACAGGAGGTCGTCATGGCCCGAATCCCGCTTCCTTCCGCAGTTTCCGCGATCTCTGCAGTGCTTCTTGGCTTCGGTGCCGCTAGCGGCGTGGGGCATGCGGCCAACGCGCCCGAGCGGCTCGGCAAGGTTCATTTCAAGGTCGAGTGCAACGCCGCGGCGCAGAAGGAGTTCGACGTCGCGATGGCCTACTACCATTCGTTCGCCTGGGAGCAGTACAAGGCGCCGCTCGAGCGCGCGCTGCGCGCCGATCCCGGTTGCGGGATGGTGGAATGGCTGCGCGCGCTTGCGCTGCTCGACAATCCGTTCCTGTGGCCCGGCAGCCTGAGCGCGGCCAAGCTCGCCGAGGGCGAGGCGCTCGTCGAGGCGGCGCGCCGCGCCGGCCTCAGGTCCGATCGCGAGCGCGCCTACGTCGATGCGCTCGCCGCGTTCTACAAGGACCACGACAAGCTCAACCACCGCACACGCGCCAAGGCGTTCGAGGATGCGCTCGAGCAAGTGGTGCAGCGCTACCCCGCGGACACCGACGCGGCGGTGCTGCATTCGCTGGTACTCTCGGCCAACTTCGATCCTGCGGACAAGAAGTACACCAACCAGCTGCGCGCGGCGAAGATCCTCGAGCCGATCTTCAAGGCGCAGCCCGAGCACCCGGGCGTGGCGCACTACCTGATCCACAGCTACGACTATCCGCCGATCGCCACGCACGGCGTTGGCGCGGCGCAGCGCTACTCGAAGATCGCGCCGGACGCGCCGCATGCGCAGCACATGCCCTCGCACATCTTCACGCGCGTCGGCATGTGGCGCGAGTCGGTCGAGTCCAACCGCACTTCGTCGAAGATCGATGCCGACCGCACCCCCAACAGCCCGCATGCGTACGACTACCTGGTGTACGCGCACCTGCAGCTCGCGCAGGAACGCGCCGCGCAGGAGGTGATCCGGCATGCGCTGGGCGTGGCGAAGAAGCCCGACCATGTCGTGGGAGGCTATGCGTACGCGGCCATGCCGGCGCGACTCGCGCTCGAGCGTAGCCGGTGGAGCGAGGCGGCTGCGCTGCCGCTCGAGCCGGGCGATGTCACCATCGCTTGGAAGAAGTATCC
>Ga0214471_10000292_pt1 | contig 45097 bp, 45 predicted proteins | sample RVTome_5_FD_207665 | JGI IMG/M metagenome (GOLD analysis project Ga0214471, IMG submission 207665) | Soil microbial communities from uranium-contaminated site in the Upper Colorado River Basin, Wyoming, United States - RVT142D155 | ecosystem: Environmental > Terrestrial > Soil > Contaminated >... | reverse complement strand
GGGTCGGCCAGATCGACGACGGCACCCGCGCCATCCTTCAGGGATCACAGCTGTTCGATCCTCCCGACGTCATCGAGCGGGCCTACCGCGCCCTGTTCCGCTACTCGAACCTCCACTACGACAGCTATGGCCGCGACGTGGTCTTCATCGACGTGGAGGCGGGCGGGATCAGCGAGAACGAGCCGGCCATGAAGGCCGACGCGCTCAAGATCGCCAACGAGATCAAGCCCTTCGCCGTGATCGATGGCGATCCGGCTGCTCCGGTGCCGCCCATCCTCGCCCGCGAGCTCGCCCACCACGGCATCCCCTGCGCGTGCACCGCGTCGCTGTCGTCGGCGTTCTACACCGCCCTTCCCCCGGTCATCTTCGGTGCCCTACCCGTCATGGACCTGTACTCGATCCACACCGCCGAGTACATCGACAAGAAGCTCGCCGGGAAGAACGCCATCTATGCCGGTGACGAGCTCAACCCCACGCAGGGCTACAACAGCAGCCCCCGAAAGTTCGGCCTGGTCTTCCGTGAGGGCACCAGCGGCGTGGTCGACCCGGTGATGCAGCTCGACCGCGACACCATGAAGGCCGCGCTGGCGGCCCGAGGCATCCCCCTGGCCGTGGAGATCGGCTACACCTACGACCCCGGCCGCAACCAGCAGGACATGACCAACGTCATCAACCAGCTGAAGGCGGCGGGAGTCACCACCGTGATTCCCCTGTGGGACCCGCTCACCCCGATCATCCTCACCAAGGAAGCGACCCGTCAGAACTACTTCCCCGAGTGGTTCGTGGTCGGCACCGGCCTCTCTGACACCAATGCCGGGGGGCGGCTCTACGACCAGCTCCAGTGGCAGCACGCGTTCGGCATCAGCCCGCTGTGGGTCACCTGGGACACCGTGCCGCACTCGGCGGGCTACCGCGAGTACCACCATGCCGTCCCTGGCGGTGCCGACGGCGACGAGGGTGTGCTGATCAACATCTACCGCGAGCGGGTGCAGATGATCTTCCGTGGCATCCACATGGCAGGCCCTGACCTCACCGTCGCCAACTGGGCCAAAGGGATCCTCGCCTACCCACCCACCGGCGGCACCGCCGCCCTCCCGCTGCGCTACCTCACCCGCGAGGCCCCTGGCGACATCCAGGACTTCGTCGAGGTCTGGTGGGACGCCGATCGGACCGGTCGCGACGAGCGCGGCGAGAACGGTCCCGGCATGATGATGCGCGCCAACAACGCCAAGCGATACCAGGCCGGCGAGTGGACCACCGATCCCTCGCTCGCCTTCGTGTCGGAGAACACCCTCACCGTCAGCGACGACCTGCCGGGCGACTACGACCATGAGGCCGACGGGCACACTCACGAGCCCGATGACCGGTGTCTGACCTGTTGAGACGGTCTTTGCTGAGGTTTGACCTTCCCTCGGGTAGCCGTTGGCCCATGAATCCGTACCGTTGCACCAACGACGACTCAGGAGTCAACGGTGTTCGACATCACGACGCGGCCGCTTCCCCACCCCACCGACGAACCGGTGTTGCCACCGACCCCGACGGTTCTGCCGACGCCGAAGACCCCCCGCCGGTTCCTCGCCGGCGTCGTCCTCGGCGCTCTGATCGGAGGCATCGCCGGAGGCGGGGTGGCCGCGCTCCTCATCGATGACACCGATCCGGTCGCCCTGACCGCCCCGCGGGCGGCATCAACCCTCCCGACCGTTCCCGTCGCCGGCGATGTTCCAGCCATCGTCGAGATGGTCGGCCCCGGCGTGGTCGCCATCCGCACCACGAGCTCGAACCCGGGGCTCTTCGGTCGCACCAGCCAAGGTGAGGGAAGCGGGTTCATCGCCTCGTCTGAGGGCGTTATCGTGACCAACAACCACGTGATCAGCGACGCCAGCCAAGTTACCGTCGTCCTGGCCGACGGTCGTGAGGAGCGCGCTGAGGTGGTAGGACGAGATCCATCGCGCGATCTGGCCATCTTGGTGATCGACGCCGAGAACCTCCAGTCCGTACCCCTCGGCTCGTCCGACGACCTTCGCCCCGGCGATTCGGTGATCGCCATCGGCAACGCCCTGGCCCTGGGAGAGGCCCCGACCGTCACCACCGGGATCGTGTCGGCCGTCGGCCGCACCATCCCCGTCGGCGGAGGCGTCGAGCTGCTGGGCCTGATCCAGACCGACGCCGCCATCAACCCCGGCAACTCTGGGGGCCCGTTGCTCAACGCCCGCGGTGAGGTCGTCGGCATCAACACCGCGGTGGCCGGCAATGCCGAGAACATCGGTTTCGCCATCGCCATCGACGAGGTGAAGGAGACCATCGAGTCGGCGGTCACCGGCGACATCGAGCGTGGTCCCTTCCTCGGTGTAGAGACCGTCGATGCCGAGGGAAGCCAAGGTGCACTGGTCGTCAACGTGTCGCCGGGCTCTCAGGCCGAAGCCGCCGGAATCCGTCGTGGGGACATGATCGTCGCCGTCGGGGACGTCGAGATCACCAACAGCACCAACCTCGGTGAGGCGATCGGCGACCTCACCGTCGGCGACACCGTCGTCATCGAGGTGGTCCGCGGAGGTGAGCAACACTCCTTGGAGGTGACGATCGGCGAGCGGGCCGGATCGCTGCGCTGATCGATGACTGCGAGGTCGACGAGCTGGCCCGGGCCTGACCTAGACGGCTCCACCACAACGATGTTCTGCGGCCCTCACGTACGCTCCGGTGGGTATGGCCCGGTTGCTGCTCGTCGAGGACGACGATGCCATCGCCCTGCCGCTGGCGGGAGCGCTCGAACGCGAGGGGCACGAGGTCGTCCGGCTCGATGCCGGACGCCTGGCCCTCGACGAAGTCGAGAGCCAGAGGCCCGACCTGGTACTGCTCGATCTCGGGCTTCCCGATCTCGACGGTCTCGAGGTGTGTCGCCGAGTCAAGGCCGGCCATCCCGACCTCCCGGTGATCATCCTCACCGCCCGCGCCGAGGAGGTCGACACGGTTGTCGGCCTCGACGCCGGGGCCGACGACTACGTCACCAAGCCCTTCCGCCTCGCTGAGCTGCTGGCCCGCATCCGCGCCCGCCTCCGCACCTCGCCTGAGACCGACGACGCGCCATCGGTGATCGAGGCCCTCGATGTGCGTGTGGACCGCGCCGCGCACCGAGCCTGGCTCGGCGACGCCGAGCTCGACTTGACTCCCAAGGAGTACGGCCTGCTGGAGCTCTTGGTGCGTAAGGCAGGGGTCACGCTGGCTCGCGATCGCATCATGCGCGAGGTGTGGGACGAGCACTGGTACGGGTCGACGAAGACCCTCGACATGCACATCTCATGGCTGCGCCGAAAGCTCGGCGACGACCCAACCGACCCGCGCCATGTCGTCACGGTGCGTGGCGTTGGCTTCAGGTTCGAGACTGGAGAGTAGGGATCCGCCGCCGCCTCGTCCTGTCGATGACCGCGGTCACCGCGGCTGTGCTCATCGTGGCCGGTGTGCCTCTCGTCCTCGTCGTCGACCGGCTCGCCCGGGCCGAGGCGTCGACGGTGCTGCGCCGCCAGGCGGAGACGATCGCCACCGAGCTCGCCACCGACATCGCCGCGGGGACACCGGTCACAACCCGGCGCTTGTTGGGCTATGTCCCCCCTGGTGATCGGCTGATCCTCGAGACACCACAGGGCACGCGGGTGGTGGCCGGGCTGCCCCCGGTCGGGGGCAGCCTCGCCGTCGATGTCGAGGCCATCGGCGGGGTCCACCTTCGCCTCGAGACGACCTCGCGCGACGTCGACCGGAGGATCACCTCCGCGATGTGGACGCTCGCCTTCGTCGCCATAGGGGCACTCGCCATCACCGCGGGGCTCGCCGTCGTGCTCAGCCAGCGGCTGGCAGACCCCCTCGATCGGCTGGCCGCCAGCGCCGCCCGCCTGGGTGCCGGCGACTTCTCCTCACGGGCGCCGCGCTCAGGAATCTCCGAGGCCGACACCATCGCCGAATCGCTCGACACCGCCGCGGCCCGAATCGCGTCCCTGGTCCAGGCTGAGCGCGAGTTCTCGGCCAACGCCAGCCACCAGCTCCGCACGGCGATCACGGGGCTGCGGCTCCGCATCGAGTCCCTCGCAGTGTCGCTCGAGGGCTCCGAGGCCGACGAGGCCACTGCCGCGCTCGAGCAGATCGATCGCCTCACCGGCACGCTCGACGACCTGCTGCACCTGGCCCGCACCGGCCGCTACGCCGAAGCCGTCGAGTTCGACCTCGCGGCACTGGTTCGCCTCCACGTCGAGATGATCCGGCCGGCCGCCGAAGCGGCCGACCGGCCCCTCCATCTCATCAGCACGGGCCCAGCTCGGGCCCGTGCCGCCGAGGGTGCCCTCGGGCAAGCCATCGACGTACTGATCGACAACGCTCGGCGCCATGGCCGCGGTGCCATCACCGTGACGGTGTCATCGGCGGGGAGCCATGCCTCGGTCGCGGTGGCTGACGAAGGTCGCGTGAGCGAGGACCAGGCCATCGCCCTGTTCTCCTCGGCCGCCAGCCCCGACGGTCATGGCATCGGTCTCCGGTTGGCTCGCACGCTCGTCGAAGCCGACGGGGGGCGCCTGGACCTGGTCAGCGCCAACCCAACCACGTTCAACCTCACCGTTCCGTCACCAGGGTTCACGACAGACTGAGCGTGGAGATACCCTCCTCCCGTGGCGATGCGGACAGGGCGGCTCGAATGGGTACGCCAACAGCTGGCCGCCGTGCAGACCCTGAGCCACATCGGCATGCTGAACCCTGCCGTTGGCATCGCCCAAGGCCGCGCCACCAAGGCGTGGGGAGCGACTCCGGCGGGGGCACTGGCCGCAGCAGCACACCTCCTACCCGCTGAGACCGCGCTCATCGACGAGGCCGGACGGTTGAGCTTCGGCGAGGTCGATGCCCTGTCCAGCGCCCTGGCCAATGCCCTCGTAGATCGAGGCGTGGGTGCCGGCGACAGGGTGGCGATGCTTTGCCGCAACAGCCGCTGGTTCGTCATTGCGGCCACCGCGCTGTCGAAGATCGGGGCGGCCACGCTCTACCTCAACACCGGGTTCGCCGGTCCCCAGGTAGTTGAGGTGCTCGAGCGCGAGGGGGCAACGACCGTCATCTACGACGAGGTGTTCGCCGACCTCATCGAGACCCACCTCACCCATCTCGATCTCGTGGTCACCGATGCCGACGCAACCTCGGCGCGAGTGGGAGCTGCTGATCTACTAGCCCACGCATCACGCCGCCGTCCCGACCCACCTGAGCGACCCGGACCGCAGATAATTCTCACCTCCGGGACCACCGGAACCCCCAAGGGGGCGAAGCGACCCAACCCGAGAGGTCTGGTTGCGGTGACCGGGATGTTCCAGCGGATCCCATGGCGGCGAGGTGACGTCCACCTCGTGGCCGCTCCGATGTTCCATGCGCTGGGGAACGGCGGTTTCCAGATCGCCGTCCAGTTCGGGCAGACGTGTGTGACCCGGTGCCGATTCGACCCCGAGGACGCCCTGGCCACCATCGATGCACACGGAGTCACCGGCATGACGGTCGTCCCTGTCATGTTGCAGCGAATCCTCGATCTGGGAGAAGAAACCATCCGCCGCTACGACACCTCGTCGCTACGCATCGTCCACTGCTCGGGGGCCGCGCTACCGGGCTCGCTGGCCACTCGGTGGATGGACCGCTTCGGCGACAATCTCTACAACGTCTTCGCATCCACCGAGGTGGGGGCGGCAACGATCGCCAACCCCAAGGACATGCGCTCCGCACCCGGCACCGCTGGCCAACCCGTGCCGGGCTCCACCGTCCGGCTGTTCGATGACGACGGCGTCGATGTCACCTCCACGGGGAGGACCGGACGCATCTTCGTCGGTACCGACCTGGCCTTCGAGGGCTACACCACCGGAGGCGGCAAGGAACAGATAGGCAACCTCCTCTCCATCGGCGACGTCGGCCACTTCGACGATGGTGGCCGGTTGTTCGTGGGTGGACGCGACGACGACATGATCGTCAGCGGTGGAGAGAACGTCTACCCCCGCGAGGTCGAAGATCTCCTGGCCGACCACCCCGCCATCGCCGAGGTGGCGGTAGTAGGGGTACCGGATGAGCAGTTCGGGCAGCGTCTGTCTGCGTTCGTCGTGCTCCGGCCCGGCGCGACCCTCGACGCCGATGCCGTGCGCGCTCACGTCAAGGCGAACCTGGCCAACTACAAGGCTCCGCGCGACATCAAGTTCCTCAGCGCCCTGCCCCGCAATCCCACGGGCAAGGTCCTCAAGCGCGACCTCCTCCCCACCAACGCGTGACCATCTGGCGGTGGACACCGATGCCGGCGATGGCGCTGACACCCAGGGCCTGGATCACGGGTGGACGAGGGCCCCAGCTCGGTTGTTCAACGAGTTGATCCGCATGCCCTCGGCCAGCAGGTCGACATCGTGATCGTTGGTCAGGAAGCAGAACGAGATGCCGGTGTGCGGATCGGCCCACGCCACTTGCGCTCCCTTGCCGAGATGGCCGAACGCTCGAGCCGACACCGTCTTGCCGAACCCGCGTCGACGAGCGTTTCCATCGTCACCGGCGATGGTCAGCCCGAGGCTCCGGTTCGCCGCCACACCCAGCATCGGGTCAGGCTGGTCGCACCGGATGCGGCCGGTCCCATCGGCGAGAATCCCGGGATCCCACAGATCACCGGCGTTGTGCAGCAGGGCCTGGTAGAAGAGCGCGACGTCGCCCGCCGAGCCGATGCCACCCCCGCCGGGTACCCCGAGGTCGCGGACCTCGGCCTCGCTGAACCGGAGCACGGCCGCGTCGGTGACCTCGGAGAGATCGATGGCGAACCCCATCAGCTCCTCCAGCTCGGAAGGAGCCGGCGCCTCACCCACGATGCGGATCGGTGGGACATCGGCCCATCCGTCGGGATGGCGATCCGTGGCACCCACTCGCAGTCGCGGCAGGCCCAGCGGTGCCATGACGTCCTCATACACGACATCGCGGAAGTCGCGTCCGGTCACTCGCTCGATGATCTCAGCGACGACCCAGTGGGCTGACGACGGGTGGTACTCCATCCGAGACCCGGGCTCCCAGTTGAGACGCCACTGGGCGAAGCGGTCGAGCCGTCCCTGGCGGCTCGACCACTCTGGCGGTCCGAGCGGCGCGGTGGGAAATCCCCCCGTGTGAGTGAGCAGGTGCTCGACGGTGACCACGTCCTTGCCATTGCTGCCGAACTCGGGGACGTGGTCGACGACGAGATCAGACGGATCGACCAGGCCATCACCCATCAGCTGCCACACCGCGGCAGCGATGAACGCCTTGGTCACCGAGAACACGTTGAACCGGGCCACGGGTGAGGCATCGCCGAAGGTGACCTGACGCACCAGGCGGCCCCCCCGTGCCACCGCGACCTGACCCGACTCCAGGGCCTGCTCGGACCCCTCGACCATTTGGCGGGCTCGCTCCACCAGAGCGTCTAGGCGGTCGACGGGCACCCCGGCGTCTTCGGGGTCGTCGAGCGGTTCGGGGTCGAGGGGAGCGGAGATGGCAGTCACTGTCGATGGAACCTAAACGACGCGCGAACATGATGGCGATGCAACGACTCACCGGTGCCGACGCCACATTCCTCTACGGCCAGACCGCTCGCGCCCCGATGGAGGTGTGCTCGGTCGTGGTGATCGATCCTTCGACTGCGTCCCACGAGTTCGACTACGAGCGTTCCCTCGAGTGGCTCTCGTCGCGCCTGCACATGGCGCCTCCGCTGCGTCGACGGCTGGTCAAGGTACCGCTCGAGCTCGATCACCCGGTATGGATCGAGGACCCTGACTTCGATCTCGAGTACCACTTCCGGCGGGCGGCGTTGCCCGCCCCTGGGGCCATGGGGGAGCTCGGCGATTTCGTCGCCCAGATCTTGTCGCGCCCGCTCGATCTCACGCGGCCCCTGTGGGAGATGCATCTGGTCGAGGGACTCGTCGGTGGTCGTGTCGCCACCGTCACCAAGGCTCACCATGCGGCAGTCGACGGTGTGGCGGGAATGGAGATGTTCGCTTCCCTTGTCGACCTGAGCCCCGATGCCCAACCCCCTCCTGCCCCGGAGTCGCCCTGGGAACCTGACGTCGTGCCCACCCAGATCGAGCTGGTCGCCAGTGCCATGGGAAACTTCCTGCTCCAGCCGGTGCGGGGCGCCAAGGCGGCTCGGCGTCTGGTCCGCGGTGTGATCGACACCCGGCGCCGAGGCGGCAACCTCACCGAGGCGCTGGGCGGCGCCCGCGACGTGCCGGTCACACGGTTCAACCAGCCCGTCTCGCCGCACCGGCGCGTGCGCTTCTTCGACCTCGGGCTCACCGAGACGAAGAAGATCAAAGACACCGCAGGCGTGATGCTCAACGACGTGGTGCTGGCGGCGGTGGGCGGAGGTCTTCGCAGCTACCTCATCCGGCACAGCGAGCTCCCCGACATTCCACTCAAGGCCTTTGTGCCACTGAGCACGCGAGAAGATCCGGCCGCAGCCGACGGCGGCAATGAGACCTCGCTCATCTTCGTGACCCTGGCCACCGATGTCGACGACCCCCTCAAGCGACTCGAGGTGATCGCGGAGGCATCCCGGACGGCCAAGGCCGCCCACCGCGAGAGCGGACCTCCACCACTCACCGACCTCTCCGAGCTGACCGGCTCAGCCGCCGCGGCCATGACCGGTCGGATCATGGACCGGACCCGGCTCAATGCCCGCGTTCGGCTGGGCGGCAACGTGGTGGTCTCCAACATCCCCGGCGCCCCGATCCCTCTCTACGTCGACGGAGCCCGAGTCGAGAACGTGTACCCCCTCGGCCCCCTCACCGACGGCAACGGCCTGAACATCACGCTGTTCAGCTACCAGGACACGTTGGGCTTCGGTGTGGTCGCCTGCCGCGACCAGGTGCCCGACATCGACGTGCTGGTGTCCGACATCAGGGCCGCCTACCTCGACATCCGCGATGCGTCCAAGGTGAGCTGAGTCTCCCGCCTAGGTGGTGGCCGACTCGGGGTGCTCGTGGCGCTCCACTTCCGCGAACGTGGCGCGAAGCGCATCCATCGCGCCCTCGCCTCCGGGGTATGAAGCCAGCGTGGGTTCGAGATCGTCGATCTTGGCGCCCCGCTCCCGTAGCGCGGCGCCAAGATTGGCAGCGAGGCGGGACCCGAACACCTGGGCTCCTTCGTGGGCGGTCTCGGGGAGGATCACCGCGAAGCGGTGGTGGGTTTCCGTGCGCGCGTGGACAGGGTGGTCAACCGAGCGGACCGCTTCGCGGAGCATCACACCGAGGGCCCGCAGGATCGCCGATCGCCGGCGGCGGCCGAGCGCTGCCAAGGGTGAATCGGGGACATCGACGACACATACCGAGAAGAAGGTCTTGTAGCGAGCAGCCCGGGCCCGTTCGAGGTCGATGTCGATGAGGAACGACCGCGCGTTGTTGAGGCCGGTGGCATCGTCGATCTGGTCGTAGAGGTCGAGCTTGGTGAGCGACGCCTCGAGCTGCTGGTTGGCATAGCCCCCGATAGCCCCGAACATGACATAGGCGATGGATCGGCTGATGATGAGGCTGCCGAACGTGTCGAAGCCGACGGCGTCGATCGCCGGTGCCCGCAGGCCGGCATAGGCCGCGCCGGCCAGGACCCCGACCACGACACCGCCGATCCAACCCCCGAACATGAACCCGACGAACACCGGGATGAACAGGACGGCGGCCCAGACCTCGACGGTGTCGACGCCGCGCACCAGCATCACGGCCGCCACCAGCAGCAGAGCCACACCGCCGGCGGCTACCAGCAAGATGCGGGCGCGGTCATAGGGCACCTGTCGGGTTCGGGGAGCGTCGGTCACGGCCACTGATGGTACGTCCGCCCGCGTCACCGCGCGCGGTGGGTGGGGTGTCGTTGACGGCGAATGGCGAACCAGCGACACTTCCGACGTGCCCTCTGTTCTCCGCTCGCGGCTTGCGCTGTTCGGAATCCTCGGTGTCTTCCTGATCCCCGTCGTCACGACGAACCTGCGTGGCCTCACGCACGTCCTGACGTGCCAGGGTGCGGCCGAGACCCCGTTCACCCTCCAGATCGGCGAGGACGGCAGCAGCACCATCGCGTCTTCTCAGGTTCTCACCCGCGACGACGTGATCGAGGACGGATCGACGGGAGCCGTCGGTGGTGGTCGGTCGCTGTGTGGCGGTCTCACCCTCCAGATGGGCGCCACCGCGCTGCGCGACGACAAGATCACCATCTCGGTCGACATCGCCAACTCCACCGAGTTCGACTGGCGGGGTTCAGTGGAGCTGAACCTCCGTGGCATCTTCATCCCTCTCGACATCGGCACGATCGCGTCGGAGTCAACGGCGTCGGACGCGATCGACTTCACCCTCGACGCCGGAACCCACGAGCTCGACGGCTCGCTGCTCATCGGGCCCTGAGCTCGCCCGCTCCTCTCACTCGGTCAACCGAGTGCCCCGGCGTCCCGCAGTTCGCCGATGCGCGCCGGGTGATAACCGAGCACCTCGGTCAAAACCTCGTCGGTGTGCTGGCCCACCTCGGGCGCCCGTGACGGTGTGGGCTGGTCGACGTCGAGCACCTTGACCGGGAAGGGCATCTCCTCGGCCCCCAGCTGCTCAACGTCGTAGAGCGGGAAGCGGTCGCGGAACTGAGGATCTTTGGCGATGGTCTTCGGTGTGTTCACCGGGGCAATCGGAACGTCGTGCTCGTCACCGAACGCCATCCACTCCCGTGTGGTCCGGCCCCGGAAGATGTCGCGCAACAGCGCTTGGAGCTCGCGGTTGTGGCGGGCGTGGTCGCCGTACTTCGAACCCGGCCACCGCTCGAACAGATCGGGACGACCGATCGCCTCGCAGAAGCCTTTCCAGAACGACTGCTCGGAAGCCATGAAGAGGATGTGGCCGTCCGCTGATTCGTACATCTGGTAGCGGACGCCCTCCTTCATCCCGGCCGTGCCCGGGGCACGGCGTTCGTAGTCGTCGGCCTTGTTGCCGGTGACCTCGTCTTCGGGACGTTCGTAGGCGAGCCAGGTCTCGATCCGATACCAGTCCATGTAGGCGGCGGCATCGGACTGGGCCACCTCCATGCGGCATCCCCGGCCGGTGCTGCGAGCGTGGATGATGCCGGCAGCCAGGCCGAGAGCCCCGAACAGCGGACCGGCGTGGATGCCCATCGACGGATGTTCGGGGAGGTAGCAGAACCCCTCGGCGTCGTACGCCGGCGGCACGAGCCCAGCCCACGTGTCGTAGGCGATCCCGTGGCTCGGGAGATCCTTGTACGGCCCGGTCATCCCGTAGCCGGAGATGGTGGCGAAGACGATGGCGGGGTTGACCTCGCACAGCGCGGGGTAACCGAGGCCACGCCGCTCCAGGGCCCCCGGACGCATGGCCTCCACGACGGCATCGGCACCGCGCACCAGGTCGAGGTACACCTCGACACCCTCGGCTGTGCGCAGATCGAGGGTGATGCTCCGCTTGCCGCGGTGGATGTGGAGGTGCAGCAGCGAGCTGCCCTCGATGATGGGCCACGTCATCTCGCGGATGTAATCGCCCTGCGGCGGCTCCACCTTGATGACATCGGCCCCCAGGTCGGCCAGGTGGCTGGTGATGGCCCCGGGGCCGAGCAGCGACGACTCGATGATGCGGACGCCGGCGAGCAGGCCGGGACCGTCGGCGGGTTGCGACACGATGGGTGCTCCTGAGCGCGGACCGGTGACTTCTCGCCGTCAGGCGAACTCGGCGATCACTTCGCTGAGGGCGGTGTGAATCTTGTCGGCGGGAGCCAGCGGCATGTTGAAGATGAGGTGGTCGCAACCGGCGTCGACGATCTCGTGGAGCCGGGTGAAGACGGTGTCGCGTGTGCCGACGTCGAACATCCGCTCGGCGTCATCGCCCGCCGCGTTGCGGAGGAAGGCCATGGTCGAGTCAGCCTCCTCGTCCGTGTCGCACAGGAAGAGGGACGACATGCGGGTCATGGTGACGGTGGAGGGATCACGACCGAGGTCGGCGCAGTGCTGGTGTAGCACGTCGATCTTGTGCCGGATGGTGGCGGGGTCGCCTGTCACGTTGGCGTAGTCGGCGTGGCGGGCGACGAGCCGCAACGTCTTCTTCTCGCCTCCGCCGCCGATCATCACCTTCGGGCCACCAGCCTGAACTGGCGGGGGCAGGTTCGGAAGGTCGGCTGTGCGGTAGTGGCCGCCATCGATGGTCGGACGCTCACCAGCGAACATCGCCTTGATGATGGTGACCGCCTCTTCGAGACGTTCGAACCGCTCGCGCAGCGGGGGGAAGTCGAACCCCAGTGCGGTGTGCTCGACGTCGTACCATGCGGCCCCGATGCCGCAGATGGCTCGACCTTTCGACACTACGTCGAGGGTGGTCAGGATCTTCCCCAGCATCGCCGGGTTCCGGTAGGTCACGCCGGTCACCAGCGTGCCGAGCTGCACCCGCTCGGTGCGGGCGGCCAGTGCCCCCAGCAACGTGTAGGCCTCGAGCATGGGGTTCTCGGGGCCACCCAGGGCCGGGAGCTGGAGGAAGTGATCCATCACCCACACCGACCAGGCGCCGGCGTCCTCGGCGGCGGTGGCGTGGCTGAGGACGACGTCGAAGAGCTCATCGCCCGGTACGTCGTGGGAGAAGTTGGGGATCTGGAGTCCGATGTTGGTCATCGGCCCAGTCTTACGCGCTTCGGCCCACGCTCTCGACCCCCGACGGCTCCCAGCCGGCGAGGTCCTTCAGCCGTTCGTCGTTAGAGAACACCTCGATGATCGGGACGTAGAGGCCCAGCCGCTTCTGCAGGGTGCGGATGAGGTTCTCCTGGTTCCACAACATCAAGGTGACCGCCACCCCCGAAGCACCGGCGCGGGCGGTGCGGCCGGACCGATGCAGGTAGGTCTTGTGGTCCTCGGAGGGGTCGTAGTGGATGACGGCATCGACGCCGTCGATGTCGAGGCCGCGGGCGGCTACGTCGGTGGCCACCAGGACGCTGCGGCTGCCGTGCTCGAAGCCATGGAGGGCGTGCTCCCGCTCCTTCTGGCGGAGGTCACCATGGATGGCGGCGGCGCCGACGCCCTCATGGCGGAGATCGGCGGCCAGTCGGTCGCAGCTCCGCTTGGTGCGGCAGAACACGAGCGTCTTCTCCCCGGCGTTGCAGATGGCGGCGGTCACCTTGACCTTGTCCAGGTCGTGGACGAGGAGGAAGCGATGGTCCATGGTGGTGACGGTCTGGGTGGAGCTACCCACCTCGTGACGGACCGGATCGATCATGGCCTGCCTCACCAGCGATCCGACCTCGCCATCGAGGGTGGCCGAGAACAACAGCGTCTGGCGCTTCTCACGGGTGCGACGGAGGATCCACTGCACCTGGGGCAGAAACCCCATGTCGGCCATCCGGTCGGCCTCATCGATGGCCAGCACCCGGATGTCGCTGAGGTTGATCTCGCCGCGCTCCAGCAGGTCGATCAGACGGCCCGGCGTAGCGGACAGGATGTCGACTCCGTGGTGCAGGGCCTTGATCTGCTTGTCGATCGGAGCGCCGCCATAGCAGGCCTCGACCCGCAGCCCTCGAGCCGCGGCGAGAGGTTCCAGATCCTCGGCGATCTGGCTGGCCAGCTCGCGGGTTGGGGCGAGGGTCAGTGCCCGAGGATGGCGCGGGCGGGCCGGTTTGGATCGCTGGACGATCGGGATTCCGAAGGCCAGCGTCTTGCCGGAACCCGTCTTGGCCTTCCCGCACACATCGCGGCCGTCGAGGCCGTCGGGGATGGTCAGCGTCTGAACCGGGAAGGGGGACGTGATGCCGAGCTCGGCGAGGGCGGCCACGAGGTCGTCGGCGACGCCGAGGCTGCTGAAGGTTGTGACAGACATGTTGCCTTCAGCCTGTCCCAGGACAGGACTCGCCGCCCAATCCGGCCGTAGACTCCCCGGTTCCCGCCCCAGGAAGTGCCGTGGCCGTTCGCTCTGATATCCGCAACATTGCCATCGTGGCCCACGTCGACCACGGCAAGACGACCCTCCTCGACGCGCTCCTCCGCCAGACCGGCCAGCTGCGCTCGACTCCCGTTGACGCAGAGCGGGTCATGGACTCGGGCGACCTCGAGCAGGAGAAGGGCATCACGATCCTGGCCAAGAACACCGCCATCACCCACCGGGGTGTGCGCATCAACGTGGTGGACACGCCCGGCCACGCCGACTTCGGCGGTGAGGTCGAGCGCGCCCTGGCCATGGTCGATGCCGTCCTGTTGCTCGTCGACGCCGCGGAGGGCCCCCTCCCACAGACTCGCTTCGTGCTGCGCAAGGCCCTGGCCAAGGACCTGCCCACCATCGTGGTCCTGAACAAGGTCGATCGCCGCGACGCCCGAACCGCCGAGGTGCTCGATGAGGTGTACCAGCTGTACCTGGACCTCGACGCCGATGACCACCAGATCGAGTTCCCCGTGGTCTCGTGCGTGGCGCGGGAGGGACGGGCGGCCATCGGCGTCGCCACCGTCGAGGGGCTCGACGACGACCTCGGCGTCCTGCTCGACCTCCTCTTGTCGGCGGTACCGGCGCCCGAACACGACCTCGACCACCCCCTTCAGGCCGCGGTCACCAACCTCGACGCCAGCGCCTACGTCGGTCGCCTGGCCCTGTGCCGCATCCACCACGGAACGCTGAGGAAGGGAGCAACGGTGGCATGGTGCCGGGGCGACGGTGACCGCACCACCGTTCGCATAACCGAGCTCTACCGCGCCGAAGGACTCGAGCGCCTTCCTGCGATTGAGGCCGGACCGGGTGACATCGCGGCGGTGGCGGGCATCCCCGACATCATGATCGGTGACACGCTCACCGACGTCGACGACCCGAGACCGCTCGAGCCGCTCACCGTCGACGAACCGGCGCTGTCGATGCTGGTCGGCGTCAACACCGCTCCGCTCTCGGGACAGGACGGATCCAAGGTCACGGCTCGCCAGGTGCGCAACCGGCTGGACACCGAGCTCATCGGAAACGTGTCCATCCGGGTGAACGACGTCGGACGACCTGACGCCTGGGAGGTCCAGGGTCGTGGTGAGCTCCAACTGGCGGTGCTGGTCGAGACGATGCGGCGCGAGGGCTTCGAGCTCACGGTGGGCAAGCCCGCGGTCGTCATCCGCGACATCGACGGCGTCCCCCACGAGCCGGTCGAACGGGTCACCATCGACGCCCCCGCCCTCCACGTCGGTGCCGTCACCGAGCTGCTGGCGGGACGGCGAGGACGGATGGAGCACATCCACCACACCGGCTCAGACTGGGTGCGCATCGAGCACCTGGTCCCCGCCCGCGGTCTGGTCGGCATGCGCACCGAGCTGCTCACCCGGACCAGAGGCGAAGCTGTGATCCACCACACGTTCGAACGCTGGGAGCCATGGCTCGGCGAGCTCGATGCCCGACCCTTCGGGAGCCTGGTGGCCGATCGAACCGGATCCACGACCACCTACGCCCTGCACCCTCTCACCGACCGTGGCACGCTCTACATCCAGCCCGGCGATCAGGTCTACGAGGGGATGGTGATCGGCCGTCGCAACCGGCCCGACGACCTCGACGTCAACGTCGCCAAGGAGCGCAAGGTCACCAACGTCCGTCAGTCGACGGCCGAGGAGCTGGTACGGCTTCCCCCGCCGGAGTCACTGACGCTGGAGCAGGCGCTCGAGCGGATCGCACCCGACGAGTGCGTCGAGGTCACCCCCACCGCGGTCCGCATGCGCAAGGTGACCCTCGACAAGACCCAGCGCGCTCGATCGGCGAAGCGGGTCCGCAACGCCGTCTGAGGCTGGCTTCACCCCGCGTCGAGCGCCTGGCGCAGCTCGCCCACGAAGCGGGCAGCCTCCGATGGCCCTCCACCTTCGAGAAGGCGCCGGACCAGAGCCGAACCGACGACCACGCCGTCGGCCACCTCGCAGGCCAGTACCGCTTGGGTGGGGGTGGACACCCCCACGCCGATGAGCACCGGGACGTCGGTGAGCGCCTTGAGTCGCGCCGCCAGCTGGCGCGCCGAGTCAGCCAGCCTCTCCCGCTCGCCGGTCACCCCCATGAGCCCGACGCCGTAGACGAACCCGCGGCTCCGGGCCACGATCCGCGCCGCCCGGTCGTCGGGCGTCGTGGGAGCGGCCAGCAGGATCATCTCGACGCCGGCCGCGTCGGCGGCCGCGGCCCAGGGACCACACTCGTCGACGGGCAGGTCGGGCAGGATGGCGCCCGCCACCCCGGCGTCGGCCAGTGACCGGGCGAACCGCTGGTGCCCGGATCGGTGGACGAGGTTGTAGTAGGTCATCACCGCGAGCGGAACGCCGGCATCGGCATTGGCAAGATCGACCAGAACGGTGTCGGGGGTAGCCCCGAGGGCGAGCGCTCGGGTAGACGCCTCCTGGATGACAGGACCATCCATCACCGGGTCGGAGAAGGGAATTCCCACTTCGATGGCATCAGCACCCGCCGCCGCCACCGACCGGACGACATCGAGCCACCTCTCCCCCAGACCCCCGGTGACGTAGGGAACGAGCAGCTTCCGTCCCGCGTCCCGACCCGATCGGAGTGCCCGTTCCAACGCTCCGTGCTCGTCGGGGCGGGGAGGATCCTGAGGGAACCCCCCGGGTCCGACATCCGTGATCCTCACGAGAGCAGGTCCATGACCTGGGCCACGTCCTTGTCACCCCGACCCGAGAGGTTCAACAGGACCGTCTTGTCGCGCAGGGACGCCGCTTCGCGCACCACCCAGGCCAGGGCATGAGCCGGCTCGAGCGCAGGGATGATGCCCTCGGTCTCCGACAGCAACCGGAACGCCCCGACCACTTCGTCGTCGTTGACGCTCTCGTAGCGGGCCCGACCGATGGCCGACAGATGTGCGTGCTCGGGCCCGACCCCGGGGTAGTCGAGACCAGCAGAGATGCTGTGGGCCTCACTCACCTGCCCGTGGTCGTCCTGCAACAGGAACGAGCGGCTGCCGTGCACCACCCCGGGCAGGCCGTGGCCCACCGCGGCGCCGCCGGCCGGCTCGACCCCCACAAGCTCGGCGTCGGTGTCGACGAAGCCGCTGAAGATGCCGGCCGCGTTCGATCCTCCGCCTACGCATGCACACACCACGTCGGGAACGGCGCCCGCCAGCAGGACCGAGGTCTGCTGGCGGGCCTCGGTTCCCAGAACGCTCTGCAGCTCGCGCACCATCCAGGGATAGGGGTGCGGGCCCATCACCGACCCAAGGCAGTAGTGCGTGCCCTCGACGGTGGCCACCCAGTCGCGCAGAGCCTCGTTGATGGCGTCCTTCAATGTTCGGCTACCCGACGACACGGACTCGACTTCGGCGCCGAGCAACCGCATGCGAAAAACGTTGAGCTCCTGCCGCTCCACGTCGACCTCGCCCATGTACACCTTGCACTCCAACCCCATGAGCGCCGCCGCGGTGGCCGTGGCCACGCCGTGCTGGCCGGCGCCGGTCTCGGCGAGCAGCCGGCCCTTGCCCATGCGCTGGGTGAGCAGGGCCTGACCGATGACGTTGTTGATCTTGTGGCTTCCGGTGTGGGTGAGGTCTTCCCGCTTGAGGAGCAGGCGAAGTCCGAGCCGATCGCCGAGCCGCTTGCACTCGGTGATCGGCGTAGGGCGGCCTCCGTAGGAGCTGAGCAGCTCATCGAGCTCGCCCCGGAACGCTGTATCCGACCATGCGGCGCGGAACTCCCGCTCCAGCTCTTCGCAGGCGGGAACCAGGGACTCGGGCAGGAACCGGCCGCCGAACTCGCCGAATCGGCCCCCGCCGCTGGGTTCACCGCGCATCGGCGTGGTCACTGGCCGCTCCGGATCATGGCTCGTCATGGTGCCAGCCGACCCGATCCTCTGGCGAGGCGATTGGCGTGGCGGTCAGTAGCCGTCGTCGTCCGCCCAGTCGTAGGGCGGGAGATCGTCACCTTCATAGGGCTCGGTTTCGGTGGAGCGGGCCTGCCCGATGAAGCGCCGGACCTTGGTCGGGTCCTTGTGCCCCGGCGAGCGTTCCACTCCGGTGGACACGTCTACGCCGAAGGGGTGGACGGCCCCGATGGCCTCCACGACGTTGTCGGCGGTCAGTCCGCCCGCCAGCAGCAACCGGATGCCGTCGGGGACGCCCTCGGCCAGCGACCAGTCGAACACCTGGCCGCTTCCGGGGCTGCGACCGTCGACCATCACCATGTCGACGCCATGGTCGAACGCATCGGCGACCGATGGGTCACCGGCTGCAAACGCCTTGATGGTGACCGGTACGCGCTCGGCCACCCATTGGCTGTCCCTAGCGCTCTCGCGGCCGTGGAGCTGGGCGGCGCGAAGCCCCGCCGTGTTCACGATCCTGGCCACCCGTTCGGGGCGCTCGTCGCGGAAGACGCCGACGGTGAGGACGTGCGGTGGAAGGCGGCGGGCGATGTCGCCGGCGCGTTGCGGAGCGAGCTGGCGGGATGACGGGGCGAACACGAACCCGACGGCGTCTGCGCCCATGGCAACAGCCAGCAGCGCATCCTCCTCCGAGGTGATCCCGCAGATCTTGATGAACACCATCAGTCCTTGAGTGCAGCCACCGCGGCGCGCGGATCGTCGTGGGTGACCACGTGCTCCCCCACCAACACGGCGTCGTAGCCGGCGGCAGCCAACCGGGTGGCGTCTTCGCCTCCACGCACGCCCGACTCGGCCACCCGCACACAGGAGGCGGGGATGGCATCGACCACCGCCAAGGCTCGCTCGTGGTCCACCTCGAACGTGACGAGGTCGCGCTGGTTGACCCCCACCAGCGTGGCGCCGGCGGCGACTGCTCGCTCGATGTCGGCTTCGTCGTGCGTCTCCACCAGAGCGTCGATGCCGACGTCGGCGGCGACGGCGAGGCAGCGCTCGAGGAGCGCATCGGAGAGCACCGCGGCGATGAGCAGGCAGCAGTCAGCCCCCATGAGCCGGGCGTCGGCCACATCTCGCTCGTCGACGGTGAAGTCCTTGCGGAGCACCGGAACCGATGTGGCCGCTCGGGCCGCCATCAGGTCCTCGGGCGAACCTCCGAAATGGTCGGCGTCGGTGAGCACGCTCAGGCAGGCCGCTCCTCCTGACACGTAGGCGCGGGCGACTCGGGCCGGGTCGAGATCGGGATTGAGATCGCCCTTCGACGGGCTGCGCCGCTTGACCTCGGCGATCACCGAGAGCCCGCGCTCGGCTCGCAGCGCTTGCCCGAAGCCCCGGGCCCGCTCGGCGGTGGCGGCGGCCCGGGCCATGAGGTCATGGGCGTCTCGCCCATCGGCGGCGGCGCGTCGACGGTGGGCGGCGACGATGTCGTCGAGATACGTGGCCACCAGGCGGATCGTAGCGACGCCATCGTCGGGGTGCGCCGTGAATCTCGGGCTCAGCTGTCGTGCCGGCGCGCCCCCACCAGCGCCACCAGCGGTACGGCAAGGAAGAGGACCAGCGCCACAGCGCCGAGGATCAGCGAGGCGGCCAGCAGCACCGGGAACCCGAGGATGAACCACAGAACGCCGCTCACCATCGCCCCAGCGATGCTGGCCACCGGCACCACCACGAGGCGGCCACCTGGAGGCGGCGGGCCCCCGTCGAGGCCGCCCGGCGGCTCCCTCCACATCTGGGTGCGCTCCTCCTCGGAGAGGTCGTCGTCGTCTTCGATCATCGACCAATCGGGGCCAGCCGCCACCGTGCCGGCCCGCACTCGCACCGGGCCGTCGTCGAACCGATGCCGCTGACCCGAATCCCGGTCGTAGGCCGCACGTCGCCGCGGATCGCTCAGGACGTGCCATGCCGCGTTCAGCTCCTGCATGCGGCGGGATGCCTCAGCCCTCGCCCCCGGAGACCGATTGGCGTAGTAGTCGGGATGCCACACCCGGGCCAAGCGGTGATAGGCGAGGCGGATCTCGTCGTCGGACGCCTCGGGGTGCAGACCGAGCGTGGCGTAGTGGCTCATCGAACCGGGTGGGGCTGGTCCACGTGGCGTCTCCCTCAGCCCGGGCGGGTCTCGGTCGTCGTGGTGGGTGGGATCCCGCACCGGGGGATGTCCAGCCGAGCGGTGAACTCGCCGTCGATCACGACGCTCAGCGGGTGATCGCCGTCGCTGGTGCACACCACCACCCACGTCGCCACGCCGTTGCCGGAGGCGATGGTGGACGTCTCGCCTTCGACGGTCCAGGGCCCGGTAGGGACGAGGTCGACCTCGGCTCCGGCTCGAGGGGAGGACACGACGACACCGTTGCCGTCGACCCTCCGGTTGTGGATCTGCACGACGAGGCTGATGCGCTCACCGAGGGGGATGGGGTCCGGTGACACGGCGGCAACCGCCTGCGGCTCGTTCTCGAGCGTCACGGTGAGATCGATGTCGCGCACCTCGTCGTCCTCGATGAAGACGAAGAGCGGTTCGAGCATCGTGAGGTCAGGCGCCAGCCAGGCGCGGACGCGGTAGCGACCGCCGAGGACGCCCTCGATGAGCCACGTTCCGTCCTCACCCGCCGTCATCTTCTCGGTCACACCGATTCCGACAAGCCGACGGACCTCGACGATGGCACCCGGCACGACGCCCCCCGGGCCGATCACCCGTCCACGCAAGGTGACATCACCGGGACGAAGGGCCACCTCCAGGGTGGTGTTGGTGCCACCTACCGGCGCATGCTTGACCGACGCGAAGTCGAGAGGTTCGGTGGTGGGCGCGGGTGCGGTCGCTTCGCTGGTCGTGGTGGGCGTCGCCGAGTCGTCACCACCAGTGCAGGCGGCAACGATCAGCGCCAGCGCGGTGAGCATCCCAGCGAGCCGAACGGTCATCGAGGTCCACCCGCCAGCGCCCCGACCGACACCTCGATGGCTCCGGATCCGGCGTCGCCGCTCACCGCTTCTCCCTCATCGATCTCGCGGCGGACGTAGCCGAGCCCGATGGAACCCGACCCATCGGGCACTGCGCTGGTGACGCGGCCGACGACCTTGCCGCCGGCCTCGAGCTCCATCCCGACCTCGAGTGACGGGTCTGAGGCCCGGAGGTGCCGAAGGTGGCGGTTGACGTGACCGCGAGTGTCGATCCGGGCGACGAGCTCCTGACCGGTGAAGCAACCCTTGGTGAACGACACTGCCAGCCCGGCCAGACCCGCTTCCTGGGCGATGACGCTCCCGTCGAGCTCGGCCCCCATCACCGGCTCTCCGGCCCGGATCCGCAGCGCCTCGAGGCCGCCCGGCCCGAGATCGGGCAGCCCGGTGGGCGCCGACGCGTCTTCGCCCATCAGATCGACTCCGGCGACGCCACCCCACGAGGCCGGCAGCACCCGGGGCCGGACAGATTCGGGGACTGCCGACGCCGCCTCGCCGGCGCGGCGATGAAGCTCCTCGGAGGTCATGGCCTCGCTACGGACCGCGACGCAGGTGCTGGCCAGGGGTGCGACCTCGGCCTTCACCCGCAGCTTGAAGCGAAGGAGCCGCTGGAGGAGTGCGTCACCCCATCCTCCATCGAGGTCGAGGAGGAATCGTTCGGCCGACACCCGGGTGACCCGAACCAGCGCATCCAGCTTGCCCTGCGGCTGGAGCACCAGCGACCACACCGTCTCACCATCAGCGACGGGGTCGAGGTCCTGGCTGAGCTGGCCTTGGAGCCACACGGGCGCGTCGGACCCCGTCACCTCCACGACGTCACGAGGGCGCAGGGCCCACCCCTCGGTCACGCCGACCCCTCCGGGCCGGTGCGCCGGCGAGCAGCCGACATCCGCCGTGCCGCGGGAACGGCGGCAAGAAGGGCACGCGCCTTGTTGGCGCACTCGAGGTCTTCGCTCGCGGGGTCGCTGTCGGCCACCACTCCGGCTCCTGCCTGCACTGATGCCACACCGTCGTGCACGAGCATGGTACGGATCGCGATGGCCGTGTCGAGGTCGCCCGAGAAGTCGATGTAGCCGACGACGCCCGCGTAGGGCCCCCGCTTGGTGGGCTCGAGGTCGTCGATGATCTCCATGGCCCGCACCTTGGGGGCCCCCGACACAGTGCCGGCCGGGAGGGTGGCCCGCAGGACGTCGATGGCGCTGCGGCCGTCGGCCAGCTGGCCCGACACCTCACTGGTGAGGTGCATCACGTGGCTGTAGCGCTCCAGCGTCATCAGCTCGTCCACGTGCTCGGAGCCGAAGGCGACCACCCGGCCGACATCGTTGCGGGCGAGATCGACCAACATGATGTGCTCGGCCACCTCCTTGGGGTGTTCTCGCAGCTCGGCGGCGAGACGGCGGTCCTCCTCGTCGGTGCGGCCGCGCCAGCGGGTGCCGGCGATGGGCCGGGAGATGACGCGCCCGCCGAGCACCTGCACCATCGGTTCCGGCGACGACCCGACGACCTCGAGATCCGGCAGGCGCAAGAAGTACATGTACGGGCTTGGATTCACCTGCCGCAGCACTCGGTACACATCGAAGGCGTCGGCGTCGAGGTCTAGATCGAACCGCTGGCTGAGCACCACCTGGAAGACGTCGCCGGCGAGGATGTGCTCCTTCGCCACCGAGACCGCTGACTGGAACTGCTCGGCGGTGACCGTCCGTCTGACGTCGGGGAGATCCTCGCCGTCGGTGGGGGGTTCGGCCGGTTGATAGGCGAGCGGCCGACCGAGCTGCGCGACCCAGTCGTCGAGCCGACGGGCGACGGCGTCGTAGGCCGCGTCGGGGTCGCCGTCGCCCACGGGCACGTTGTCGATGAGGTGGATGCGCTGGCGCCAGTGGTCGAAGGCGGCGATGCGACCGATGACCGAGATGGCGGCGTCGGGGAGTCGGGCGTCGTCGGGCGGCACGTTCGGCAACCGCTCGACCTCCCGCACCACGTCGTAGCCGAGGTAGCCCACGACGCCGCTGTGCAGCGGCGGCGACCCCACCGGAAGGTCGGGAACCGAATGACCTTCGACCAGCGCCTCCAGACAGGCCAACATCCCCGCGTCGAGCGGGACCCCGGCGGGCAGATCGCCAGTGGTGGTCATCGTCCCGCCCGAGAGGGTGATGGTGGCCAGCGGATCGCAACCGACGAACGACCATCGGCTCCAACGCTCGGCGTGTTCGACCGACTCGAGGAGGAACCCCTCACCGTCGTCCACGAGCTTCTGGTAGACGCTCACGGGCGTCTCGAGGTCGGCCACCACCTCGCGCCACACCGGCACCACCGTGTGGCGTACCCACTGGTCGCGGAAGGTCTGGCGGTCGGGCCAGATCGTCACGATCCCTCGGCGCCAAAGGCACGGAAGAAGCAGGTCTTGTTCCCGGTGTGACACGCGCCCTTGCCTTCTTGCTCCACGACGAACAGCAGTGTGTCGCCGTCGCAGTCGTAGAAGGCACGACGGACCCACTGACGATCGCCCGACGTGTCGCCCTTCCGCCACAGCTCCTGGCGGCTTCGCGACCAGAAGACGGTGCGGCCCTCGGCCAGCGTCATCGCCAGCGACTCGGGGCTCATCCAAGCCATCATGAGGATCTCGCCGGTGCCGTCTTCTTGGACGATGGCCGGCACGAGCCCGTCGTCGTTGTAGGCGACCTGGGCCAGCTGGGAAGTGGTGGCGTCGATGGGTGTGGCAGACACGTCGGCTCCTCGGATCACGTGCCCGCCGACGGTACCGGTGAATCGCCGGCGACGGCGAGTCGTTACGGCCTGTCCGCTACGTTGCGCGGCCATGGCCGGCACACCTACCGAGGAGGTTTGGCTCGAGACCAGCGACAGGCTCCGCCTCGAAGCCGAGCTGGTCGTTCCCGACGACGCCTGGGCCGGCTCCCTGCTGTGCCATCCCCACCCGACCCAAGGGGGATCGATGCGGTCGATGGTCACCGGCCATCAGTTCCGGATGCTCCCCCACCACGGCGTCGCCTGCCTGCGCTTCAACTTCAGGGGGGTGGAGCGCTCCGACGGCTCCCACGGTGGTGGACGACCCGAGCGACTCGACGTGCTCGCTGGCCTCGGAGCTCTCTTCGAGGTGATCGAGGGACTGCCGCTGGTCCTTGCCGGCTGGTCCTTCGGCGCCGACACGTCGCTGTCGGTCGTCGATGAGCGGATAGACGGGTGGTGTGCCACGGCCCCGCCGCTACGAGTCTTCCCGCCTGATGAGCTGATCGCCGGTCCTGATCCCCGACCGAAGCTGCTGGTGGTCCCCGAGAACGACCAGTTCAGACCACCCGAGCGGCTGGACGAGATCATCGCCGGCTGGGCTGCCACCGAGGTGAGGATGAGCCCGGGCACCGACCACTTCCTGGTGGGACGACTCGACGACGCCGTCGACGGCGTCACCTCGCTGGCCCGGGCCTTGGCCGAGCCCCATGCCCGCGACTACTAGTCGCGACTACTAGTCCATTCGACCTAGAACCGCTACGATGGACATGGCTGTTGAACGAAGGGAAGCGCACGATGAAGCTGTTCCGCCGTGAAGCATCGACCAGCGACGAGCAGGTCATCGATCTCGACGCCGACGACGTGGCACCGGCCGCGACCGCCGAGTCCACGGAGACCACCAACCACTTCGGTCGGCCCACGCTGTGCCCCGAGTGCAGCTCACGCGGGTTTCTCGATCACATCGACCTCATCGACCGCATCCAGTACCAGCACTGCACGAGCTGTGGCCATGAGTGGACGATGTCGGAGAACCAGCTCGTCTACTGAATCTACTGAAGGTCATCCCGGCGGGGGACGAACCACCACCCCCGCCGCCGCCATCGCCGCCTTCGCCGCGCCCACCGTGTGCTCACCGAAGTGGAAGATCGATGCGGCCAGAACGGCATCGGCCCGCCCGGCGACGGCCCCCTCCACCAGGTGATCGAGCGTCCCCACGCCACCCGACGCGACAACCGGCACCCCCACGGTCTCGCTGACCGCGGCAGTGAGGGCAAGGTCGAACCCGTCGCGCGTTCCGTCCCTGTCCATCGATGTCAGCAGGATCTCTCCGGCGCCGTGCCGCTCGACCTCCACCGCCCATTCGATGGCATCGATGCCGGTGGGACGGCGACCGCCGTGGGTGTGCACTTCCCAGCCGGCGCCATCAGACCGCTGACGGGCGTCGATGGCGACGACGACGCACTGGGCGCCGAACTCCAGTGCGATCTCGGCAACGACCTCGACACGAGCGACAGCCGCCGTGTTGACCGCCACCTTGTCGGCGCCCGCCCGCAGCAACCGCCGTGCATCGTCGACGCTGCGGACGCCCCCGCCGATGGTGAAGGGGATGAAGACCTCATCCGCCGTCCGCCGAGCCAATTCGACGATGGTGTCCCGCTGATCAACTGATGCCCCTATGTCCAGGAACACGACCTCGTCGGCACCCTGGGCGTCGTAGCGGGCGGCCAGCTCGACGGGGTCGCCGGCGTCGCGGAGATCCACGAAGTTCACGCCCTTGACGACACGACCGCCCTCGACGTCGAGACAGGGGATCACCCGCACCGTCTTCACGGACGCGCCTGATTCCGATGGCGCCCCCGGGAGGCCGACGCCACGGTGGCGAGGGCATCACCCACCCCGAAGCGACCCTCGTAGATGGCTTTGCCGCAGATGACTCCGGCCAGGCGTCGCCCGTCGACGCGGACCTGGGCCAGAGCCTCTATGTCGTCGAGACGACCGACGCCACCCGACGCGATGACCGGGACGGCGGTGACGGCGAGGGCCTCGGACAACCCGACCAGGTCAGGACCCTCGAGCGTCCCGTCGCGTGCGATCTGGGTGATGACGAACGCGACTGCACCAGCACCCCCGACACGATCGAGCATCGTGGCCAGATCGGTGCCACTCCCCTGCTCCCAACCCCTGATGGCCACCTCGCGGCCGCGCACGTCGAGACCAACCGCCACCTCCCCCTCCCCGAGGTCGACGAGACGCTGGACCAGATCCGGCTCCTCGACGGCCGCGGTGCCGACCACGACCCGCTGCACGCCCGACCGCCACAAGGCCTGCGCGGCGCCGACGGACCGAACCCCACCGCCGGCCTGCACCGCCACCCCAGCCTCGTTGGCCACCCGGGCCACCGCGGCGATGGCCGCTCGGTTGGCTGGCTCCCCGGTGCGTGCCGCATCGAGGTCGACGATGTGGATCCAGCGGGCGCCCTCGGCGATGAAGCCACCGGCCACCGCGGCGGGGTCGGCGCCATAGACCGTCTCGGCGTCGTACTCCCCTCGCAGCAGGCGCACGCACCGACCGCCGCGCAGGTCGATGGCCGGGTACAAGTCGAACGCCGTCACCGGCAGGCCTCGACGAATCGCTCCAGCAGCGCCAACCCCGACGCTCCGCTCTTCTCGGGATGGAACTGGGTGGCCCACAGGCTGCCGGAGGCGACGGCGGCCACGACCGGGCCGCCGTAGTCGCAGGTAGCCACCGTCACGTCGCTCAGGGGCGCGGCATAGGAGTGCACGAAGTACATCCACCGATCGCCGACCGGGCGTTCGGGTCCGTGGTCGGTCCCGAACATGGGGTGCGGGTACATGGGGTGCGGGTGCACGGGGTGAGGCTGCACGGGTTCGACCGTGTTCCACTGCATCTGCGGCCGCTTGACGTCTCCGGCAATGAGGTCGACCGTGCCATCGAGCACACCGAGACCCTCAACCGCTGGGGACTCGACCGAGCCCTCGTAGAGGAGCTGCATGCCCACGCAGATGGCGAGGAACGGTGTGCCGGCATCGACGGCGGCGAGGACGACCCGGTGCAGCCCACTGCCGACCAGGGCATCGGCGCAGGCGCCGAAGGCCCCGACCCCGGGGAGCACCACGCCGTCGGCGCCAGACGCATCCGTGGGATCGCTGACGAGACGGGCACCGGCGCCCACGCGCTGCAACGCCTTCTCCGCCGATCGCAGGTTGCCGATGCCGTAGTCGAGGACAGCGAGGAAGGGACCGGTGGTCACGAGGACAAGGTGCCCTTCGTGGACGGCACTTCCCCTCCCTCCACCCGCACCGCCTCGCGCAGCGCCCGAGCAAACGCCTTGAACGAGGCCTCGATGACGTGGTGGGTGTTGCGGCCCCGCACCATGTCGAAATGCAGCGTGACCCTGGCACTGGTAGCGAGAGCCCGCCAGAACTCCTCACACAGCTGGGGGTCGAACGGAGGGTCACCGAGGATCTTCTCGCCCGGAGGATCGATCTCGTAGACGAGAAAGGGTCGTCCCGACAGGTCGAGCGCGCACGTCACCAGGGCCTCATCCAAGGGGACCGCGGTGTTGGCGAAGCGGCGGACACCGACCTTGTCGCCCCAGGCTTCGGCCAGAGCCATCCCCAGGGTGATACCGGTGTCCTCGACGGTGTGGTGGGCGTCGATGTCGAGGTCGCCCTGCGCGGCGACCGTGAGGTCGAGGCCGGCGTGGCGGCCGAGCTGGCTCAGCATGTGGTCGAAGAATGGCAGGCCCGTGTCCACCTCGACTCGGCCGTCGCCGTCGAGCTCGACGGTCACGGTGATCGACGTCTCGGCGGTCTCTCGCTTGCGCTCGGCTCGACGGGTCACAACCACCGAGTCTGCCGAACCCCACACCGGTAGGGCCACACGGTTACCCAGCGGCGAGCGCATCCTCGATGGCGGCGAGGAACCGGTCACCTTCCGATGGCGTGCCAACGGTGACCCGCAGGTAGCCGTCGAGGCGGGGCCAACCAGAGCAGTCGCGCACCAGCACACCACGCTCGACCAAGCGCTCCCAGACGACTCGCCCGTCGACGGGCCGGGGTCGGAACAGCACGAAGTTGCTCCCGGAAGGGACGACGTCGACGTCGAGGTCGCTCAGCGCGCTGGCGATCCGGCCCCGCTCCTCGGCGATGCGAGCCACCCGAACCTCCATCTCCTCGACGTGATCGAGGGCGACCAGACCGGCCGCCTGCTTGAGGGAGTCGATGTGATACGGGAGCAGCACACGGTCGAGCTCGGCCACCAGCCACGACGGTCCCAGCAGGTAGCCCAGGCGGAGCCCCGCCATGGCCCACGTCTTGGAGAAGGTGCGGGTGACCACCAAGGGACGGTCCTCGTCGAGCAGCTGCGTGGCCGACCAGGGGGCGAACTGACCGTAGGCCTCGTCGACGACGACCAGGCCCGGTGCGGCATCGATGACAGCGTCGATGGTGGCCGCCGGCTCGACCACACCGGTCGGATTGTTGGGTGAGCACAGGAAGGTGATGTGAGGAGCCACCTCGGCCAGCCGTGCCGCCGCCAACTCGGCCTCGATGAGAAAGCCGGGCCCCCGCTCGAGCTCGACGACCGCCGTACCGCACACCCGAGCGATGTGAGCGTGCATGGCATAGGTGGGTTCGAAGGTGACGGCGGTGCGCTGCGTTCCGCCATAGGCCAGGCACACCGCCTGGAGCACCTCGTTGGAGCCGTTGCCCAGCGCCACCTGCTCGGGCGCGAGGCCATGGTGGGCGCCGATGGCGCGGCGCAGACGTTCGGCCCGGCGATCGGGGTAGCGGTGAGGCTCCAGATCGCGTGCCGCCTGGGCGAGCTCAGCGAGGAAGCTGGCCGGCGGCGGCTCGGGCGACTCGTTGGTGTTGAGGCGGACGTCCACGTCGAGCTGCGGAGAGTGATACCCCGAGACCATGTCGAGCCCGGGCCGCACCTCGATCCGATCCCGCGGACCGTCGCTCATCGCTCGCGCTGGCGCACGCGGACCGAGTCGGCGTGAGCCGGGAGCCCCTCGGCCTCGGCCAGCGCCACGACGTAGGGCGCGACGCGACCGAGCCCGCCACGATCGAGGGTGACCACGTGCACACGCTTGATGAAGTCGTCCACCCGCAGGGCGGAGGCGTAGCGAGCGGTGCCGGCCGTGGGGAGCACGTGGTTGGGGCCGGCCAGGTAGTCGCCCACCGACGCTGGGGACCACGGCCCGCAGAAGACGGCACCGGCGTGACGCACCGACGGGAGGAGCGCCTCGGGATCGGCCACCAGCAGCTCGAGGTGCTCGGGGGCGATGGCGTTGGCCACCGCGACGGCCTCGTCGGGGCCGTCGACCAACACGACATGGCCACCCTCGGAGAAGGTCGCCTCGATGTCGTCGCGACGGGGCGAGGCGTCGACGATGCGTCCGATCTCGGCGGCAACGGCGTCGGCCACGGCGTCATCCCAGCAGATCAACCAGGCCAGTCCGTGGGGGCCGTGCTCGGCCTGGACGGCGAGGTCGATGGCCGCGAACGCAGGCGGGCTCGAACCATCGGCGACCACCACCACCTCGCTGGGACCAGCGAAGGCGGACGGGACGCCCACCCGTCCCGAGACCTCCCGCTTGGCCGTCGCCACGTACACGTTACCGGGGCCGACGATCACGTCGACCGCGGTCATGGTCTCGGTGCCGCAGGCCATGGCGGCGATGGCCTGCGCGCCCCCGACGCGCCACACCTCGTCGACATCGGCCAGGCGGGCAGCAGCGAGGGTCACGTCGGGAACTCCGCCATCGGCGGCAGGCGGGACGCAGAGCACCACCCGCTCGACACCGGCCACCCGCGCTGGGATGCCGGTCATGAGAACGGTCGACGGATAGGCGGCCCGACCCCCGGGCACATAGCAGCCCGCTCGTTCGACCGGTCGACACAGCTCTCGGACGGTCACCCCGCCACGCTCCCACTCGATGTCGGGGGTGAGCTGAGACCGGTGGTAGTCGGAGATCGCCTCCCGAGCCTCTTCGAGCGCCTCACGCACCAGCGGCGAGATTCGACCGAGCGCGGCGTCGAGCTCCTCGGGCGCGACCCGGGGGTCAGCCAAGTCGGGACCGTCGAGCCGTTCGGTGTGCTCGCGCACCGCGGCATCTCCACGGGCCTCCACGTCGGCGATGATCTCTCGAACGGCGTCGACCGGTCCGGTGACGGCGAGGGCCGGCCGAGGGAGGTCGGCGACGAGGTCGCCGCCGCTACACCCACGTCTATCAAGGCGGTCCAGCACGGCTCGACACCCTAACGGCGGGCCCCGCACGACGCCGCGGGATTCGATCGCGGGATTCGACGCCAGCGCGGCCACCGGTCGACCATTCGGTCATGAGCGCAGACGGAGCCACGCTGTCGTCGATCGCCTCGTCCATCGAGGAAGTCACCGGGCGCATCGCAGAGATCGCGGGACGCTACTCCGACACCGAGCGCGATGAGATCGCCGCCGCGCTCTTCGAAGTGGAGCGGTCGCTGACCACGGCGACGCGCCGTCTCGAGCGCGTGGTGGACGCCCTCGGAACCTGACCACAGACCGCCGAGCTGGTCACACCGACGTGGTCACACCGACGTGGTCACAACCGGCTCGAGCGAAAACGACAGTAGCGGCGCCCGAAGGCGCCGCTACTGCCAGCGGTCCGGTCGGCGGACACCGGTCACCGCTACTGAGTCAGGTGGCGGGAACCTGACTCATCTTGGGAGCCCTCAGTGAGGACTCCGCGTCCTGTCCATTACTACACCAAAAACTGACAGCGACGGGCAAGCCCCGTCTTCCCAACCTATCCAACCCTCTCGATCACGGCCCCAATTCCGGAACTCGGACAGTAATCAGCCAGCCTACACCGGTCGCAGTGCGGTGTACGCGCGCCACACACCCGGCGTCCGTGGAGGATGAGCCGAAGTGAGAAGCGTCCTCGCTCCGACGCCGGAACCATCGGGTTCAGGTCTCGTTCGATCTTCACCGGATCCTCCTCGGTGGTGAGGCCGAGACGCCGGGCGAGACGCCCGACGTGGGTGTCGACGGGGAGTCCCGGAAGATCGAACCCGACGCTGCGCACCACGTTGGCGGTCTTGCGGCCGACACCCGGCAGAGTGACGAGATCCGACATCGCGGTGGGCACCTCGCCTCCGAACCGCTCGCACAGCTCCCCCGCCATGGCCACGATGTTGGCGGCCTTGGTGCGATAGAGCCCGATGCTCGAGACGAGCCGTTCCACGTCAGGGACGCTCGCCGCCGCCAGGGACGGCGCATCGGGGTAGGCGGCGAACAGGGAGGGCGTGGCCTTGTTGACGCCGGCGTCGGTGGCCTGGGCCGACAGGATCGTGGCCACGATCAGCTGGAAGGGGCTGTCGTGGTCGAGCTCGCATTCCGCCTCGGGGTACATCGAGGCAAGACGGGCTGCCGTCTCTCGGGCGCGACCCGACGGGCTTCGGGGACGTCCCATCACCTCAACCTAGCCACCAAGCCGACCGCTGGTGACGTCACGACGGCTGCTGCTCGGGCACCACCCGTTGTGTCCTCGCTGTGACAAGTGTTACGGTCACGTGACGAACTTCACTTGTCGTGTACTTGACTGCTTGCTGTAGTTAGCGGATGCTTGCGCGACGACGGCGACCGAGATTCGGTCGCGGTTCCCCACACGGAGGACGACGACATGTCACGCGCTGCCGCCGCCGCACTGCTCGGAATCTGCTTCTGGACCGCTTCGATGGTCGGGGTCGGGTTCGGACCCGCTGGGGCCACGAGCCCTCAGGCCCCCCTCGACGCTCGCCTCGACGAGACGGCGTCCATCACCTTGGCGGCCGCCGCCCCCATCCGCGACGCCCGTTACGCGGAGGAGAAGGCCACAGAAGCCGCCGAGGGCGAGGCCAAGCAGGCGGCGGAGGCTGCCCGCTTGGCCTCGGTCGAACGCCTCGCCGCCCAACGGGCCGCTCGGGTTGCCTCCTCCTCTCGCTCGGGCGAGCGCGGCCGGTACCTCGGCACCTTCAGCACCACGTGCTACGCACTGTCGGGCAGAACCGCCTCGGGCCATCCAGTGAGCAACGAGGTCGTCGCCGTCGACCCGCGGGTGATCCCGCTCGGCACCCGCATCTACATCGAGGGCATCGGAGAACGTGTCGCACGCGACACCGGCGGCGCCATCAAGGGCAACAAGCTCGACATCTGGAACCCGTCGAGCTCGTGGTGCTTGCAGTTCGGCCGCCGCAACCTCGACGTCTGGATCGTCGGCTAACTCGCTACCGTCGGCCTCCCATGGCCATCCGGACCGACCTCATCGACGGCGACCGCGCCCGGTCCACCCTGACACCGGGGCACCCGGTCCTCGAGCTCCTCGGTCCTGGCGTCTCTCTCGCCGTCGCCCGGAGCAACGGCGCCGACCCCACCTATGCGATCGCTGTGCCCACCGCGGCAGGCTGGTCGGTGGAGCTGTCCGCCCCACCGGCCGGGCCTGACCGGGCCGAGCTCGCCGCCTCGGCGGTCCATCGCGCCGTCGACGCCGTCACCCTCGGCCGGCCCGGGGTCTCCGTCCACTGCTGGGTTTCCGACCACGGCCCCGAGATCGAACATGCTGTCCGCGCCGGCCTCAGCGACATACCACTGGTCCGGGAACGCCACCTGCTCCAGCTTCGAGTCCCCCTCCCCCTCTCCTCGAGCGTGACCCGCGGTGTGACCGACATCGCCGTCGACACCCTGCGGCCGGGCACGACCGACGAGGAGGATTGGGTTGCGGTCAACGCTGCCGCGTTCGCCTGGCATCCGGAGGAGGCGAACCGCACCATCGACGATCTCCACTCCCGCATGGCCCAACCGTGGTTCGACGGCGACGGGCTCCTCGTCCACCGCGACCCATCGGGGAGCATCGACGCGTTCAATTGGACGGTCCCCCGCCTCGACGCCGACCCGCCGATGGGCGAGATCTACGTCATCGGCGTCCATCCCGATGCCCACGGCCGGGGTCTCGGCCGGGCGCTCACCGTCGCCGGTCTCCGCCACCTTCACCGCCGCCACCGACTCGAGGTCGGGATGCTGTGGGCCGAGTCCGACAACGAACCGGCTCGCCGCCTGTACGCCTCGCTCGGCTTCACCGAACATCACCGCCGGACCGCGCTGGTTCTCGGCGAAAGGTGAGGCTCACCCCCCGCTGCTCACGCCGATGATCGATCCGATGGTCCACGTCACGCTGGCCGGCACCGCCGCGAACAGGAGCTGGCGCAGCGCCACCCGTGCCGGTGGCCGCTCGGTCAGCCGGGCCAGCACCAACCCCACGGCCAAGGCAGCGACCGCCGCCGCCGTGATCGACGCCACCACCGCAACTCCCCCCGAGGTGATGAGCCACGGAACGAGCGGGACCAGCGCCCCGACGGAGAACGAGAGGAACGACCACGATGCCGCCGCCACCGGCCGGCCGACCGCTCCGGGATCCATGCCCAGCTCCTCGCGGGCGTGGGTGGCGAGGGCGACCTCGGGGTCCCGCATTACGTCGGACGCCACCTCGCGGGCTGTCTCGGGCGAGATGCCGCGCGACTCGTAGATCTTGGTCAGCTCGTCGATCTCCTTTCCAGGGTCGCGCCGGTGGGCCACCCGCTCGAGAGCGAGCTCACGTTCGAAGAGCTCACTCTGCGCCCTGACCGAGATGTACTCACCGGCGGCCATCGACGCCGCCCCGGCGACGAGCCCGGCCAACCCGGCTAGGCGGACGAAGTCGGGAGCCGGATCGGCACCGGCGACCCCCAGGATCAGCGAGACATTGGAGACGAGCCCGTCGCTCACCCCGAACACCGCGGCCCGTTCGCGCCCCCCGCTCACATCCCGGTGGTGGTGACCGGGCGAGTCGTGGCCGTGACCGGTGTCGGACATCGGCTTCAACCTACCGGCGGCATCTACCATCGGAGGGCATGGGCACCCGCTTCGACATCACTCGAACCGAGCTCGGGGCCCTACTAGACGACCTGCCCGCCTACCGGACCGATCAGGCCTGGAAGGGTCTGTGGAGCGGGCAGGAACCGGGCGAGATCCCCTCCTTGCCGATGCCGGTGCGCCTTCGTCTCGCCGAAGCTCTCCCCGCCGCCCTGCACGCGATCGCCGAGTCCGAGGGTGACGGGGGCGAGACGGTCAAGTGGCTGTGGGAGCTGGGCGACGGTCACCGCATCGAGACCGTCCTGATGCACCACCGGGCCCACTCCACGGTGTGCGTCTCGAGCCAGGCCGGGTGCGCCATGGCCTGTGGCTTCTGTGCCACTGGGCAGACGGGGTTCGATCGCCATCTCAGCCCGGGTGAGATCGTCGAGCAGGTCGTGTGGGCTCGCCGCCGCGCCGCGGCCGACGGGCGCCGGCTGAGCAACGTGGTGTTCATGGGCATGGGTGAGCCCATGGCCAACTACGACGCCGCCTGGGGAGCCATCGAGCTGATCCACGATGAGCTCGGCCTCGGTGCCCGCCACCTGACCGTCTCCACGGTGGGGATCGTCCCGGGCATCCGCCGGCTGGCCGGGGAGCGGCTCCCGGTGAACCTTGCCGTCTCGCTTCACGCCGCCAACGACGCGCTCCGAGACGAGCTGGTGCCGATCAACCGCCGCTACCCGCTCGACGTGCTGCTCGATGCCTGTGCGGGCTACCTGCGGCGGAAGCGGCGGCGCCTCTCGTTCGAGTGGGCGCTCATCGACGGCGTGAACGACCGGGCCCAAGACGCGGCCGAGCTCGCGGCAGCGTGCCAGAGCCTGCCCCTGGCCGCCCACGTGAATCTGATCCGCCTCAACCCCACCGCCGGCTACGGCACTTCCGGCACCCCGCCGGCGGGGGTCCGCCGCTTCCGCGACCAGCTCGTCGAGCGAGGAGTGAACGTCACCGTTCGGAGAACCCGGGGCACCGACATCGATGCCGCCTGCGGTCAGCTCGCCGCCGAGCCAGCACCCGTACCGGTGGCGGTATGCGGCGGCATGAGCCCGCGGGACGGCACCGTGCTGCCAGACTGCGAGTCGTGAATCCGTTCCAACAACAGCGCCGCTGGATCAACCACGCGCTGCCCCAGACCCTTCAGATCGCCGTCTTCCTGCTGTACATCCGGGCTGCCTTCGACGTCCTCAGCCTCATCGGTGCGCTGGGTTCCGCCGGGAACCTCTCGCGTGACGAGACCCAGCGCCTGTTCCAACATCAGCTCGGGTCAGCGGAGCTGGGACTTCTCCTCGCCGCCGTCTACATCGCCAGCCAGATCCTGGCCGGTTGGGGGATCGCCAACGAGCGCAAGCGCGGTTGGCAGATCGGGGTCGTCGTGGCCTTCATCCCCGCCCTCACGCGGGTGCTGGTCGTCGGGGCTGGCGCCCTCATCGACACCAACGTCCTCAGCCTGATGTTCGAGGTGGCACTCATCGCCCTGGTTCTGCACCCGATGAGCCAGGAACACCAACGGGTCTGGTTCCACTGATCGCCGCTGCCATCAACCAAGGGGCAACAAACCGGTCGTCGTCGTGGTACCGCCGCCACCTCCGCTGGGCTGGGTCGTCGTCGTAGGGGGCTGCGTGGTCGTGGTCGTGGTGGTGGTGGTCGTGGTCGTGGTCGGCGGCGCAGTGCCGATGGTGGCGTCGTCGCGAAGATCGTTGAACAGAGCTGCCGCCGCGTCGGTGAGGTAGACGACGGACTGCTGGCCCGCCCAGCCGACGGTGCCTGGCGCCACCACATTGGTGAGCCTGGCGGGATCGAGGTGCCGGGCGGTTACGGCCAGCCGTTCGAGCTCGCCGGCTGACATCTTGAGCACGGCGTGCTTCAGCAGGAAGCCGGTCCACTTGCTGATGCCGCTCATGTCACCGATCGTCGAGCGGGCCTTGGCCAGTGCGCCCAGCATGATCTCGCCTTGGTTCTCGCTGCGGCTGAAGTCGCCGTTGGGGACGGACTTTCGGTTGCGGGCCAATGCCAACGCCTCGCTCCCCGACAGGTTGTGCCATCCCTTCTCCAGGTAGGCACCGCTGAACGGCTCGGCCATGGTGCGGTCGACGAAGACGTCGACGCCGCCCACCGCGTTCACCATGGCTTCGAAGCCCCCGAACCCGGTGATGACGTAGTAGTCGATGGGGAGGCCCGTGAGCCGACCAACGGCATCGGCCAACACGTCGGGGCCGCCCAGGCTCAGCGCCGCGGTGATCTTGTTGTTGGATCGTCCCGGGATCTCGACCCAGGTGTCGCGGGGGATACCCACCACGGTGCCGGTGCCCGACGCGGGGTTCACGGCCACCAGATGCAACGAGTCGGCCCGGCTGCGGGTAACCGACTGGCCGGGCCGGGCGTCGCTACCCACGACGAGGATGAACACCAGATCGTCGGGTACAGCGACGTTGCTGGTGAAGGTGATGGGCTCGGCCCACGGCTTGCCGTCGGGCTTGGCCGGTTGGCGTGTCGGCTTCGCGGTGGTCGACTTCGCCACCGGCTCGGGCTCGGGCTCCTCGGTGGTCGAGGTGGTCGTCGGTCGGAGGATCGTGGGCCCTGGACGGGCGGTGGTCGTGGTCGGGTCAGGCGTGCCGATCACGACATCGGCCGGTCGCGTCTGCCAGAACACGATGGCCACCAGGACCACCAGGACGGGAGCTGCCACCAGAGCCAGACGACGCCAACCGAACGCCCCGATGCGCCCGAGAACCTCGGCGAGCGGCGACGCAGTCCCCGGCTCGGCACTCTTGTCGGCTGCCCGGTTGTCAGGTGCCCGGTCGTCGGTCGGCTCGTCGGCCACGGTCATCCCCTCGTGTCTCGTGCGGCCGATGTGGCCCGCGCGTCATCCCCGCTTGTTCATCGGCAAGACCGGGACCGAACTGGAGTCCCGCAACGCCTTCAACTCAGTGTCACAGAGGCAGGTCACCCACCGCGGCGCGCAGGCTGCCGTGTTCGGTCCAGGCGTCGATGGCTCGCTGGGCGATCCGCCATTGGTGGATCTCGTCGGCACCGTCGGCGAAGCGGCTCCAGCGGGCCTGCTTGAGCATCCCAGCGAGGGGTGAGTCGTTGCTGTAGCCGAGCGCCCCGTGGACCTGAACCGCCCGATCGACAGTGCGCCACAGGGTGTTCGCCACATGGTGCTTGGCCATGGACACCTCGGAGCGGAAGTCCTCCTTGGCCTCGATCTTGGAGGCCGCGTGCAGGACCATCAGCTTGGCCTGGTACAGCTCCATGACGGAGTCCGAGATCATCCACTGGATGCCCTGCTTCTCCGAGAGCATCGATCCGTGGCTGTACCGCTTGGTGGCACGGTCGACCATCATCTCGAGCGCGGTCTCGATCTGGCCGATCCAGCGCATGCAGTGAGCCAGACGGGCCGGCCCCAGACGCGCCTGGCCGAGCTTGTGACCCTCGCCCCGGCCACCCAGGCGGTTCTCGTCGGGCACCCGGAGATCGGTGATGCGGATCTCGCAGTGGTTGTGGCTACCCGACATGGTCTCGATGTCACGAACGACCTCCCACCCCTCCCAGTGCGTCTCCACGATGAAGGCGGTGTTCGCCGCCTGGGGGATCTCGGGTTCGTCTTCGGTTCGGGCGATGAGGATGGCGAACGCGGCGCCGCGGGCTCCGCTGATGAACCACTTGTGGCCGTTGATCACCCACTCGTTGCTCGACTCGTCGAAGGTGGCATGGGTGCGGATGAGCGTGGGGTCGGACCCGGCCACCTCTGGCTCGGTCATGGCGAAGCAGGAACGGGTGGTTCCCGCACAGAGCGGCTCGAGGTACCTCTGGCGCTGGTCGGGAGTGGCCCACGCCTCGAGCGTGTGCATGTTGCCCTCGTCGGGAGCCTGTGCGTTCATGACGAAGGGGCCGATGCCGGTTCGAGCCGCCTCGGCCGAGACGGCGGCCATCGCCGTGGGGCCCAGCCCCATCCCGCCGAGCTCGGGGGGCATGTGGGGCAGCCACAGGCCGACCTCCTTGGCCCGCCCACGCAGCCGGATGATGTGCTCGATCAGTACCTTGCGATCGTCACCCGACTGGGATATCTCGGCTTCGGCTGGTCTCACCTCGTCGTCCATGAAGGCCCGCACGCGCTGGCGGATCTTCTCGATCTCGGGCGGAAAGGTGAAGTCGATGGCCATGGCCGGCGAGCCTGCCGCGGCCTTGACCGCGCGGTCAAGGAACGGGGGAGACTGGTGCGGTGCCCGACAACCTGCCGCGCGACATCTTGGAGGTTGCCATGGTGGTCGGGGTCGGTGGGCTGGTGTGGTCGGCGGTGCGACGGCTCCGGTCGGGTCGGATCCGCGTCTACCGCTGCATCGCCTGTGCCCGGCCCACCTCCCGGGCCTACCCCCGGTGCAAGCACTGCGGAGCTCCCCAGCCCGACCTCACCGGCTGACACCGGAACCCTCTACATTGCGGCCGTGCCCCCCGAACCGCCTCCGATGGTTCCCGCCATGGCCGACGATCTCCCCCGCGGCGAGGAGAAAGCGAAGGCTGTGCGGGCCATGTTCGACGCCATCTCCGAACGCTACGACCTCGTCAACCGGATCATGACCCTGCGGCTCGACCTCCGCTGGCGTCGTCGCTGCGTATCGGAGCTGCGTCTCCAGCCCGGCTCGCTGGTTGCGGACCTGGCCTGCGGCACCGGCGACCTGTGTCGCGACATCGCCCGGGGTGGGCTGCGCCCGATCGGCTTCGACTTCTCGCTCGGGATGCTCGGCCATGCCCGCACCGACGCCCCGCTGACGCAAGCCGATGCGCTGCGACTTCCCCTTCCCGACCGGTCCGTGGACGGGATCACGTGTGGGTTCGCCCTCCGGAACTTCACCGACCTGGATCGCTTCCTCACCGAATCGGCCCGAGTGGTGAGAGCGGGCGGTCGCATCGCCCTGCTCGAGGTCGCCGAACCCCGGCTGGCGGTCCTCCGGTGGGGCCACTCCCTCTACTTCGGGAAGGTGGTGCCCCGCATCGGTGCACTGCTCAGCGACGCCTCCGCCTACCGCTACCTACCTCGGTCGGTGGCCTACCTACCGGCCACCGCCGACCTCGTGGCCATGGTGCGCACGGCGGGGTTCACCGATGTCCGCCACCGCCTCCTCAGCGGCGGGATCAGCCAGCTGATCACGGCAACCCGCGCGTGAACCTCGCCGCCCGCACCATCACCCTCGACCCCATCGGGGACGCGGGCGGATCAGGTCCCAGCGATGCAGTTCGCTGGCTGCCGCCCACCGGGTCGCGACTTGGTTCGGGCAGGGTGGTGTCGGGCCCCGCGCTCGAGGTCACCAAGGCCATCGCCGATGCCCGTCACCAGCGGCCCGACGGTGCGCCCCCGCTCGCCGCGTTCGGGTCGATCCCGTTCCGGGGTGACGCCCTCCTGAGCGTGCCGGCGATCCAGATCGTCACCCAGCACGGGCAGTCGTGGGCCACCCTGGCCGTGCCTCACGGCAAGCCACCCGGCGCCCACGACGTCGAGGCCGCCGTGGCCGACCTGCTGGCCACCACGCCTGCCACACGGTCCCCCGGGCACTACGACGTTCGGGCCTCCCAGCCAGCCGACGCGTGGTGCGCAACCGTTGGCACCGCTCGTGAGCGGGTCCGTGCCGGCGACGCAGTCAAGGTCGTCCTCGGGCGCGAGATCGTCGTGTCCACCGATCGTCCCCTCGACCCGTCAGTGCTCGCGATGCGGCTGCACACCGCCTTTCCGTCCTGCACCGCCTTCCACGTCGATGGTCTCGTCGGGGCGTCACCTGAGCTGCTGGTGAGTCGCTCGGGTCGGCGAGTCCGCAGTCATCCTCTGGCCGGCACGGCGCCGCGCAGTGGCGACCCGTCGGCCGATGCCCGGCTGGCGGCGTCGCTCCTGGCATCCGCCAAGGAACGTATCGAGCACCAGATCACCATCGCTCGAGTGCACGAGACTCTGCTACCCCACTGCTCCTACCTCGATGCCGAGGCGGAGCCGTCGGTGGTGGCGGTGGCCAACGTCCAGCATCTCGGCACCATGGTCGAAGGTCACCTGTCCGATCCCGCGCCGTCATCCTTCGAGCTCGCGGTGATGCTCCATCCCACGCCGGCGGTTGGCGGTGAGCCTCGGGACGCGGCGCTGGCGCTCATCGACGAGCTCGAGCCGGGCGATCGCGGCCGCTACGCCGGCGCCGTGGGCTGGGTCGACGCGGCCGGCGACGGCGAGTGGATGGTGGCCATCCGGTGCGCGGAGCTCGTCGGAGCTGTCGCCCACGTGTGGGCGGGTGTGGGGATCGTCGAGGATTCCGACCCCACAGCCGAGCTGGCCGAAACCCGCGCGAAGCTGCGAGCGGTGCTGGGCGCGATCATCGAGCCCTGAGCGTGGATCGAGGCTAGAGCAGACCGGCGGCCTCCAGGGACGAACGCACCTCCCGTTGGAGTCGATCGTGCACGTCGACGTTGGCCTTCCGGTCGGTGGTGACGACTGCCACCCCGATGCCACCTCCCGCCACCCGGCGCCCGAGCCCGGCCACATCATCGGTCGCCTCCACGGCCACCACCGCAACGCCCAGGGCGGCGGTGACCGCGGCCAGGTCCAGTCCGTGCGGCGTGCCGAAGAGCTGCTCGAACCGCGCCGGGTCGAGCTCCGACGCCTGCGGAAGGAACGAGAAGATGCCACCGCCGTCGTTGTCGACGACCACCACGGTGAGATCCGCGTTCCGCCCGGTCGCTCCGACCAGGGCGCCCAGGTCGTGGAGGTAGGCGAGGTCCCCAACCAGTGCCGCGGTGGGAGCTCCGCTGGCCAGGGCGACGCCAACCGCGGTGGACACCACACCATCGATGCCGTTGGCACCACGGTTGGCGTGCACCCGCAGGCCCCCTCGAGCCGGGCTGTACCACTCCACGTCGCGCACGGGCATTGAGGACGAGACCACGAGATGGGCACCGTCGGGGAGGCCCTCCACCAGTGCGCGGGCCACCGCCGGCTCGCTCGTCGGCTTCTCGGTTGCCAACACTCGTTCGACGACGGCGACCGCTGTTGCCTCGGCTCGCTGCCACGACTCGATCCAGCGACCGTCGACCTCCCGAGGGTGACGACCGGTGGCGAGCTGGCGGCAGATGCGGTTCGGGTCACCACCCCACACGTGTGCGGCCCGCCGTCCAGGATCGAGCCACCTACCGTGCGGGTCGATCACCACGTGATGGGCTCCGGAGTCAGCGGCCCGGGCAACCCATTCGCTCAGCACCCGCGAGGCGGGGGGACTACCGATCTGCACGACGAGGTCGGGGAGCATCCGATCAGCGAAGGCGTCACACCGCAGGATGCAGTCGAATGCGGTCACCACCGCGGGCGATGGCACGCGGGCACCGCTGCGGGGGTCAGCCAGAACGGGCCATCCGGTGACCGTGGCCAGAGCGACGACGTCGTCAGGTGACACCCTCGCTCCGCCGGCCACGATGACCCCGCGCTCAATGCCACCGAGGTCCACGCCACCGAGGTCGCCGACGCCAGCCATCGGCACCTCAGGCGCTCCTGCCCGTCGATGCCAAGGCATCCCGTCGGGTCGGCCGGCCGGTAGCGCGCCGGGCAGACCCGACCAGGGTTCGTCGAGCTCGACGTTGATGTGGACAGGACCGGGTGGGCTGGCGGTGGCGGCCAGAACGGCGCGCGACGCGACCGACCGCCAGTCGGGATCGGGCGGAGGAGCCGACGTGGGATCGATCTCCACCATGGCACGGACCGAGGACCCGAACAGCCCGGGCTGGATGATGGTCTGGGGGGCCGCAACGGCGCGGAGCCGGCGGGGACGGTCGGCGGTGACCACGAGCAGCGCAACAGCGTCGAGATCAGCTTCCACGACCGCGGGGTGGCACTCGACGGCCGCGGTCCCACTGGTGGTCAGCACCGCCGCGGGCAGACCGGTGGCCCGACCCGCCCCAAGCGCCATGAACGCCGCCGACCGCTCGTCGTGGTGAACGTGGACACTCATTCGATCGTCGGCCGCCAATGCCAGCGCGATGGCCGTCGAGCGGCTCCCGGGACATACGAAGGCATGGGTGACGCCGGCCCGAGCCAGCTCGTCCACGAAGGTGGCGCTCCAGGTCGCCTGGAGGCTGCTGTTCCGCTCGGGGTCACGGTTCATGGCACCATCCTGACGTGCTTCCGCATGATCTCGCCGGTTCCGGACCCCGCGTGGTGCTGGCCCACGGATTCGGTCAGGACCGCCACTGCTGGGGACCCATGGTCTCCCACCTCAGCGAGCGCTACGAGGTGATGGCGGTGGACCTGCCGGGCCACGGCGAGGCACCTCGACTTCGCGCTTCGCTGCCGGCGGCGGCACGCCTGCTAGCCGACACCGGTGGACGAGGTGCCTACGTCGGCTACTCGATGGGGGCGCGTCACGCGCTGCGGGTGGCGATCGACCGGCCCGACGACGTCGATCGGTTGGTGTTGATCTCGGGCACTCCGGGGATCGCCGACCACCACGAGGCGAAGGAACGGGCCGAGCGCGATGAGCTGCTCGCTGCGCGCATCGAGTCTGACGGCGTTGCGTCCTTCGTCGACGAGTGGCTCGATCAACCCATGTTCCTAGGCCTCCCACCCGAGCATCGGTTCGAGGAGATCCGCCGGGCGGCCGACGCGGTCGGGCTGGCAACGAGCCTGCGGCTGGCGGGGACCGGCGCCATGCCGTCGATGTGGGACCGGCTGCGACGGTTCCCCCGCCCGGTGCTGGCAGTGGTTGGCGAGCACGATGCCCGCTACGTGGGGATCGCCGACCGGATGAGTGAGGTGCTTCCGTCCGCCGAGGTGATGATCGTCCCCGACGCCGGGCACGCTCCCCACCTCGAGCAGCCCGACGCCGTGTTGGCGGCGGTGTCGGTCTTCCTCGCTCCGCTGCTCGGTCGCGCCACACCCAGCTCCTGGACTCGCTGAGCGGCGGCGGTGCCTCCTCAGGCCGAGAGCCAGAGCCCGGCGCCCAGCAGCAATCCGTGGACGGCCCCGAGCCGCGCCGTCCCGGCAAGCACCGAGATCAGAGCTCTTCCCTCGACCCGCCCGACGATCTGCTGCGCCGGCCGCCAGGCCGCCGCGGTCGCGGCCAGCGCCACGAGAGCCCCGGGGCGGATGACGGCCAGCGGCAAGGTGAGGAGCAGCGCCCCCGAGACCAGTCGCAGGTAGAGCCGCCGGGTGCGGGGTGCTCCCCACCGCACGGCGAGCGTGTTCTTGCCGACCAGCCGATCGGTATCGATGTCGCGCAGGTTGTTCACCACGATCAGTGCCGTGGACAGAAGACCGACCGGAACCGCCGCCAGCACGGCCAGCGCGGTGATCGCATCGAGGTGGACGTAGGCCGAGCCGACGGTCGCCACCAGACCGAAGAAGACGAAGACGAACACCTCGCCGAGACCGGCATAGCCATAGGGGCGGGGGCCGGCGGTGTATGCCCAACCGGCGGCGATGGAGGCGGCACCAACCGGGATCAGCTCGGGACCCACGGCGAACGTGAGTGCGAGCCCGGCCACCGCGGCGACACCGAAGGCGGCGACGGCGGCACGCTTCACCTCCGATGCGGTCGCCAATCCAGACGCCACCAACCGCACCGGGCCGACGCGATGGGAATCGGTACCCCGCTCGCCGTCTGCCGCGTCGTTCACGTAGTTCGTTCCAACCTGAACCGACAGGGCCACCACCAGGGCGGCCACGGCGCGCCACAGCACCACGTCGCCGGCTCCCGCCGCTGCTGCGGTACCCACCACCACCGGCGCGACCGAGGCGGCCAGGGTCGGGGGGCGGGCGCCGATGACCCAGCGGTTGTCCATCCGGACGTTCTAGTTGGTTCGCCGCATACGATCCGTCGGTGCCCACCCTCGTCGCCCTGACCGCCGCGCCCGGACCGGACTTCGTCGATGCCCTGCGCCGGATCTGGGACCGCGGCGACACTGTGCTTCCCGTTGATCGCCGGCTGCCCGAACCGGCGTTGCAGCGCCTGGTGGAGGCGATGTCTGTCGCCTCGATCCACGACGGCGACACCGAGCATCCGGTCTCCGTTGGCCGGCCGACCGAACCCGGCGACGCCCTGGTGGTGGCCACCAGCGGCTCGACTGGAGCGGCCAAGGGGGTGGTGCTCACCCACACCGCAGTGGAGGCTTCGGCCCGCCTCGGTAGCACCGCCCTGGGAGTAGCAGCGAACGATCGTTGGCTGGCATGCCTGCCGCTGTCGCACCTGGCCGGGCTGGGCGTGGTGACTCGATCGATCTACTGCGGCACACCGATCGAGATCCACGACGGGTTCGATGCCGCCCGGGTGGAGTCTGCCGCCCGCGGCGGGGCGACCCTCACCACGCTGGTGCCCACCGCGTTGGCCCGCGTCGATGCCTCCCTATTCCGCCGGATCGTGGCGGGCGGAGCCGAGGTGCCCGCCGCTCGCCCCCCCAATGTGGTGACCTCCTACGGCCTCACCGAGACATGCGGTGGGTGCGTCTACGACGGGCGGCCATTCGAGGGCGTCGAGGTCGAGGTGCGCGACGATCACATCTACGTTCGTGGTCCGGTCGTGATGCGGTCCTATCGAGACGGGCGACGCGGACTGCGCGCCGACGGTTGGCTCGACACCGGTGACCTCGGCCACCTCGACGCGCTCGGGCGCCTGGTGGTCGATGGTCGGCGTGACGATCTCATCATCACCGGCGGCGAGAACGTGTGGCCGGGGCCAGTCGAGGATTCGATGCGCTCACTGCCAGGAGTGGTGGACGTGGCCGTCATCGGTCGACCCGATCCGGAGTGGGGTCAGCGGGTGGTGGCCGTCATCGAGCTCGAGCCAGGAGCCGCGTTGCCATCCCTCGAGGTGGTGCGAGGTCACGTCAAAGAGGTGCTGCCCGCCTACTGCGCGCCGCGCCAGGTCGATGTCGCGGACGCCCTCCCTCGCACCGCCGCGGGCAAGGTCAGGCGAGCGGCGCTACGGACCGCACAAGCCGAGACCGCACCCGAAGGCCATCGGTAGCTAGAGCTTCCCGGCCCAGGTGGCTGGTGTCGAACGGGCGTCGTTCAACTCCGTTCGGAGAACCCGGCCCGTGCACCGCCGGCTGTCGGCGCTGTTCCTGGCCGGCTCGCGGCCCTGCGATGCCCTCCGGATCGGACAGCGCGGCGCGCTGGTGGTGCTGAGACCCATTTTCGCGCCGCGCTGTTGGCGATGTCTGGCGATGACCTGGATCGAGGCTGAATGCTTCGTCGTCTGGGCCGACGAGCTGACCCGGCCCCTCGCCTGGCGCGGTCGGTTGGCGAGGCGGGACGCTCGTAGTCGTGGCACCTAGGGCGGCGAGCTCGCGGAGACCTGCTCGCCAGGGGCGAACCGCGCCAGACGCTAGAGCGACGGCGACCCGACCAGCGCACCCCCGTCGACCACCAGGGTGTGACCGGTGATCCACGATGCCGCGTCGCTGGCCAGGAACACCGCGGCGTTGGCGATGTCGGCGGGCTCGCCGAGCCGGCGGAGTGGGAGCCTCGAGGCGATCTGGTCCTCGTGGCGCTCCCACAGGGCGCGGGCCATGTCGGTCTTCACCAGTCCGGGTGCGATGGCGTTGACCCGGACCTCGGGGCCGAGCTCGGCGGCCAGCTGCTGGGTGAGGTGGATGAGGGCGGCCTTGGTGGTGTTGTAGAG
>Ga0214471_10000291_pt1 | contig 45301 bp, 32 predicted proteins | sample RVTome_5_FD_207665 | JGI IMG/M metagenome (GOLD analysis project Ga0214471, IMG submission 207665) | Soil microbial communities from uranium-contaminated site in the Upper Colorado River Basin, Wyoming, United States - RVT142D155 | ecosystem: Environmental > Terrestrial > Soil > Contaminated >... | reverse complement strand
ACGCTGGAACATTTCAACAACGATGCGAGATCCAGCCTCCAGCCTCCAGCCTCCAGCCTCTAGCTTCCAGCTTCAGACCAGCAGGAGGTCCATCGATTTTGACAGCGTTCCCCGCCTGCTCGTAGAATGAAGGGGTCAGTCGGGGCTCGGGGGTCGTGTCGCAGAAGGACGGCGCGGAGCAGCAATGATGAACGTGTTGAAAACCGGATTTCTCCTCAGCGTGCTGACGCTGATCCTGGTGTTCGTCGGACACTTGGTCGGCGGTCCGCATGGAGCGACCATCGCGTTCGTCTTCGCCCTGGTGCTCAACCTAGGGGCGTACTGGTTCAGCGACAAGATGGTGCTGTCCATGTACCGGGCCAAGCCGCTGACGGAGCAAGAGGCGCCGCAGGTGCACCGCATCGTCCGGGAGCTGGCCTCCCGGAGCCGGATGCCGATGCCGAAGCTCTATAGGATTCCCACGGAGACGCCCAACGCGTTCGCGACGGGCCGCAGCCCGAAGCACGCGGCGGTGGCCGTGACGGCCGGCATCCTCAAGCTCATGGGCGAGGAGGAGCTCAAAGGCGTGCTGGCCCATGAGCTGAGCCACGTGAAGAACCGCGACACGCTGGTCATGTCGATCGCGGCGGCCGTGGCGGGCGCGGTGGCGATGCTGGCCACTTGGGCGCGCTGGGCGATGATCTTCGGCGGCGGGCGGAGCCGCAATTCCGGAGGCGGGGCCGTCCAGCTCGTGGCGCTCCTGGCCGTGGCGATCTTCGCGCCGCTGGCCGCGATGCTCGTGCAGCTGGCGATTTCGCGCACCCGGGAGTACGGCGCGGACACGACGGGCGCGCGGCTGACGGGCAATCCGTCTGGCCTCGCGAACGCGCTCGAGAGGCTCCACGGGGCCGTGCGGGCCCGGCCGATGGAAGGCGCGAACCCGGCGACGGCGCACCTGTTCATCGTGAACCCGCTGCGCGCCGGCGCCATCGCCAAGCTGTTCTCGACGCACCCGCCGATGGAGGAGCGCGTCCGCCGTCTCCGCTCCATGCGGCTGTAACCAGCGACCGAGGCCGGCACCGTCCCGCCGAAGGCGGGATGGTGGCCGAAGGGAGTCCCGCAAGCGACGCTTGCGGGGCAACCAGCAACCAGCGACCAGAGACCAGCAACCAGCGACCAGAGACCTCATCCGGGACAGGGGACAGGGGACAGGGGACGTGTCGTGCAATCGTTGAACTGGTAGAAGGTGGAGGGTAGAAGGTAGAAGATGGAAAGTAGAAGGTGGAAGGTAGAAGGTAGAATTGCTACCGTCTATTTCCATCTTCTTTTTCTACCTTCTATCGTCCACCTTCTACTTTCCAGCTTCCAGCCTCCAGCGTCTAAATGCGCCCACGATTGCATTTAAACATTGGGCGCATTTACCCTGAGCGAAGTCGAAGGGTAACCCCTCGACTCGCTTTGCTCGCTCGGGGTAAATGGAACCCATTCGAATGTTAAAATGCAATGTGGGTTCCATTTAGTTTCCAGCTTCCGACCGGTGAAGCACGGATGTGATGGCGCGAACACGATGAATCCGGACCGACTCACCGTCAACGCTCAAGAGGCGCTCCAAGACGCGCAGGGCGAGGCCCGCCGCCGGTCGCACCAGCGGCTGGAGCCGGAGCATCTGGTGCTGGCGCTCCTGGCCCAGGAGGAGGGGTTCGTCCCGCAGGTGCTGGAGAAGGCGGGCGTGTCCGCGGAGCGGCTCCGCGCGCAGCTCGAGGAGGCGCTCGCGGCCCTGCCGGGCGTGAGCGGCGAAGAGTCCCTCTTCTTATCGGACCGGGCGGCCAAGCTGCTCGTCCGCGCGGAGGAGGAGGCGAAGCGGTTCCAGGATGAGTTCGTCTCGACGGAGCACCTCCTGCTGGCGAGCTTTTCCGACGCCGCGATGGCCTCCTGCTTCAAGTCGCTCGGCCTGCGCCGGGAGCGCGCGGAGGCCGCCCTCAAGGCGCTGCGCGGCGCGCACCGCGTGACGGATCAGGAGCCGGAGGGAAAATACCGGGCGCTGGCGCGCTACGCCCGCGACCTCACGGCGCTGGCGCGTCAGGGCAAGCTCGATCCGGTGATCGGCCGGGACCAGGAGGTGCGCCGGGTCATCCAGATCCTCACCCGGCGGACGAAGAACAACCCCGTGCTCATCGGCGAGCCGGGGGTCGGCAAGACCGCGATCGTCGAAGGGCTCGCCCAGCGCATCGTCCGGGGCGACGTGCCCGAACACCTCAAGGGCAAGCAGGTGATGGCGCTCGACCTGGGCGCGCTCATCGCCGGGGCGAAGTTCCGCGGCGAGTTCGAGGACCGGCTGAAGGCGGTGCTGCGGGAGATCGAGGCGGCCGGGGGCGGCATCGTCCTGTTCATCGACGAGCTGCACACCGTCGTGGGCGCCGGCGCGGCCGAAGGCGCCGTGGACGCCTCCAATCTGCTCAAGCCGGCGCTCGCGCGCGGGGAGCTGCGCTGCGTGGGGGCGACGACGCTGGATGAGTACCGCGCCCACATCGAGAAGGACGCGGCGCTGGAGCGCCGCTTCGCGCCGGTCGTGGTCGCCGAGCCGAGCGTGGAGGAGACCATCGCCATCCTGCGGGGCCTCAAAGAGCGTTACGAGGTGCACCACGGCGTGCGCATCACCGACGGCGCGATCGTCGCCGCGGCGCGGCTCGCGGCGCGCTACATCGCGGACCGGTTCCTGCCGGATAAGGCGATCGACTTGATCGATGAGGCGGCGGCGCGCCTGCGCATGGAAATCGACAGCATGCCCGCGGAGCTCGACGAGGCGCACCGGCGGGTCATCCAGCTCGAGATCGAGCGCGAGGCGCTGAAGAAAGAGACCGACCCCGAGGCGAAGGCGCGCCTGGCGTCGCTCGAGAGCGAGCTGGACACGCTGCGCGCTCGCCGGGGGTCGCTCGAAGAACACTGGAAGAACGAGAAGGCGCTCATTGCCGCCGTGCGCGACACGAAGGAAGCGCTCGAGACGCTGCGCCACGAGGCGGAGCGCGAGGAGCGCGCGGGCAACCTCGGCCGCGTCGCGGAGCTGCGCTACGGCCTGATTCCGCAGCGCGAGCGGGAGCTGAAGGTCAACACCGGAGAGCTGGACGCGCTGCAGCGCGCCACCCGGATGCTGAAAGAGGACGTGGACGAGGACGACGTGGCGGCGGTCATCGCGGCGTGGACGGGGATTCCCGTCAGCCGCCTGCTGGAGACGGAGCGGGACAAGCTGCTCCAGATGGAGGAGCGGATCCGCCGGCGCGTGGTGGGCCAGGATGAGGCCGTCGCCGCGGTCGCGAACGCGGTCCGCCGGGCGCGGGCGGACCTGGCGGATCCCAACCGGCCCCTGGGATCGTTCTTTTTCCTGGGACCGACGGGCGTGGGCAAGACGGAGCTCGCCAAGGCGCTCGCGGAGTTCCTGTTCGACGACGAGGCGGCGATGGTGCGCCTCGACATGTCGGAGTACATGGAATCGCACACCGTCTCGCGGTTGCTCGGCGCGCCGCCGGGCTACGTGGGCTACGACGAGGGCGGGCAGCTGACGGAAGCGGTGCGCCGCAAGCCGTACGGCGTGCTGCTGCTCGATGAGATCGAGAAGGCGCATCCGGAGGTGCTGAACGTCCTCCTGCAGCTGCTCGACGACGGCCGCCTCACCGACGGGCACGGCCGGCGCGTGAGCTTCCGCAACGCCGTCGTCATCATGACCTCGAACGTGGGCAGCCAGCTCATCCGGGACCTGGCCGGCTCATCGGGCCGTGACGCGATGCGCGCCCGGGTGCTCGAGGCCCTGCGCGGCGCGTTCCGGCCGGAGTTCCTGAACCGGATCGATGAGATCGTGGTGTTCAACGCGCTGACGGAAGCCGACCTCGCCCGGATCGTCGAGCTGCAGGTCGAGCGGGCGCGCGGGCGCCTGGCGGAGCGGCGGGTGACGCTCTCGCTGACGGCGCGCGCGAAATCGTTCCTCGCCACGGAGGGCTGCGACCCCGTCTACGGCGCCCGCCCGCTGCGGCGCGCCGTGCAGACTCACCTCATGAACCCGCTCGCGATGCGGTTGCTTGAGGGCACCGTGAAGCCGGGTCAGTCCGTGACGGTCGATGCCGACGGAGAGCGGGGGCTGGTGTTCCATGCGTCGTGACCTCATGCGCGCGGCGGCCGCGGGGGCGCTCTGCGCGATCGCCGTCGCGGCGCCCGCGGCGCCCGCGGAGGACCTGAGTTGCTCGGCGGAAGTGGACACCCCGACGGTGTCCGCCGGATCGCCGGTGACGTTCACGCTGACGTGCCGCGGCCGCGTGGAGTCGCTGGATCTGCCGAAGTTGGAATTCCCGCCGTCGTTCGTCATCGCCGCGACGAGCGAGGCAACGACGGTGTCGGTCCGGATGGGCCGCGTCGAGCGCGCCGTCGTGAAGAAAGCGGTGCTTGTGCCGCAGGAGCCCGGCGAGTTCGAGATCGGTCCGTTCTCCATCGCCTTCGGCGACGGCGCCGTCGACACGGAGCCGGTGTCGGTCACCGTCGAGGACGCGCCCAGCCAGCCGGCGCCGTCTCGTCCCAAGTTCGACGGGGAACGGTTTACCATCTGACCTCCGACGACACTAGGGGTAGTTCCCGTCGGTGAGCCCACCACAACCTGTGGTGTATTGTTCCATATTTTATGCCTTGACACTCCCGTGTTCTGTGCTATCCTCGCCGATGGGCGACCACAAGCACTTGTGGGTAACCTGTGGATAACGCCAAGATATGGGGTCGGGCAGAAACAGGGGGACGCAGCATGCCAGAGGCGGTCAAGGCGGCTAAGAAGAGCACGGGAGAGTCCTCAGGAGCGACGTCGAAGGCCCGACAGGTTCAACCGCAGCAGCAACGAGGCCTGAAAGTCGCCCGCCGCTGGACCCGCTCCACCGTTCATCCCTTCGATGAGATCAGCTGGGAAAGCCGCAGCGCCAGCATCGCCAACGAAAAGGGCGAGGTCGTCTTCGAGCAGCACGGGGTGGAGGTGCCGGCGTTCTGGACGCAGCTGGCGACCAACGTGGTCGTCTCCAAATACTTCCGCGGCACCCTCGGGACGCCCCAGCGCGAGACGAGCGTCCGGCAGCTCATCAACCGCGTCGCGAACACGATCACCGAATGGGGCCTCGCGGACGGCTACTTCGCCTCGGCGGACGACGCCCAGGCGTTCCAGGACGAGCTGACCTACCTCCTGGTCCACCAGTACGCTTCCTTCAATTCCCCGGTCTGGTTCAATGTCGGCATCGAGGCCACGCCGCAGTGCTCCGCCTGCTTCATCCTCTCGGTCGAGGACACGATGGAGTCCATCCTCGAGTGGTACCGGAACGAGGGGATGATCTTCAAGTACGGCTCGGGCTCCGGCGTCAACGTCTCGCCGCTGCGCTCCGCGCGCGAACGGCTCAAGGGCGGCGGCACGCCCTCGGGGCCCGTGTCGTTCATGCGCGCCGCGGACGCGTCCGCCGGCGTCATCAAATCCGGGGGCAAAACGCGCCGGGCCGCGAAGATGGTCGTGCTGAACGCCGACCACCCGGACATCAAGCCCTTCATCCTGTGCAAGTGGAAGGAGGAAGAAAAGGCGCACCGGCTGATCGAGGCGGGCTATGACGCGACGATCGACGGAGAGGCGTACGGCTCCGTCTTCTTCCAGAACGCGAACAACTCCGTCCGGGCGACCGACGAGTTCATGCGGCGCGCGCAGGCCGACGAGGAGTGGGACCTCAAGGCCGTGACGACCGGCGAGATCATCGAGCGGCTCAAGGCGAAGGACCTCCTGAAGCTCATCGCCGAGGCGACGTGGCACTGCGGCGACCCCGGCATGCAGTTCGACACCACGATCAACGACTGGAATACCTGCCCGAACACGGGCCGCATCAACGCGAGCAACCCGTGCTTCACCGGGGACGCGAGGGTCTACACGGACAAGGGGCTCATTCCCATCAAGGAGCTGAAGGAGCGGGTGGAGCTCGGGGAGCGCATTCGGGTCGTGACCCACGACGCCGCGAATCCCGAGCGCCCGGCAGCCACGATCAGTCTGACCCATCCGACCCGCGTCTGGTGCACGGGGTCGCATGAGGTGTACCGGCTGCGGTTTTCGAACGGGATCGAAGTGAAGGCGACCGCGACCCACCGGTTTTTCACCCGCAACCGCGGCATGGTGCCGGCGCAGGACCTGCAGCCGGCGGACGAGGTGCTGCTCTTGGATCAGCCGGTCGAGCTCTCCGGCGCGTCGGCCGCGCTCGACCTTGATGATGCCGGACTGTTTGCGAGCGGATGGGGCGGGCGCGACACGAAATCGCACCGGCCGCTTGTGCTCCCCAGGGTGTGGACCGCGCCGTTGGCGGAATATGTGGGGTACCTGGTCGGCGACGGGTCGCTCCATGAAGCGGGCGGACCGGACGACCGCATGAGCAGCGCCTCGGTGGTCTTCGGATCGTCCGAGGAAGCCGAGCAGCTCCTGCCGCGGTTCGAGGCGGTGGTCGCGGACACCGGGGCGCCGTCCCACCTGGTCCGGATGCCGAACGGGACCGTGCAGATGCGCGTCACCCGGACGCCCTTCGTGCGCTGCCTGAAGCGGTTGGGCGTGGCGGAGGCGAAGGCCGCGGAGAAGGTGGTCCCGGCGGCGATGTTCCAGGCGCCGCGGCACATCATGGCGGCGTTTCTCCGCGGGCTGTTCACCGCCGACGGGTGCGTCTACAACGGCGAGCAGCACCGGTATGTCGGATTGGGAAGCCGTTCGGCGTCCCTGCTCCAGGGGGTGCAGCAGCTCCTGCTCACGTTCGGGATTCACAGCCGAATCTACACGACGGAGGCGTCCAAGGCATCCGCCTTCCGGTATACGGCCGTGGACGGCCGGGAGCGGGTCCATGCGTCGCATGGCCCGGCGTACGATTTGCGCATCAGCAGCCGCGCCATCGTGAGGTTCCAGGAGCAGATCGGGTTCCTCACGCAGGAGAAGCAGGGCGCGCTGGACCGGCTCGTCGGCGGGCACGCGTTCTACCGGACCGACGAGACCGCCAGGCTCTTGTCGATGGAGCGCATCGGATCCGAGCCGACCTACAATCTGACGGAGCCGAAGAATCACAGCTATATCGTCAACGGCTGCATCGTCGCGAATTGCTCCGAATACATGCATGTGGACAACTCCGCGTGCAACCTCGCCAGCATCAACCTGCTGAAGTTTCTCGATGAGGACGGCAACTTCCTGATCGAGCAGTTCAAGTACGCCGTCAGGATCATGATCCTGGCGCAGGACATCATCGTGGACAACTCGTCCTATCCGACCGAGAAGATCGGCGAGAACGCCCGCGCGTACCGGGAGCTGGGCCTGGGCTTCGCGAACCTGGGCGCGCTGCTGATGTCCCGCGGGCTCGCCTACGACTCCGACGAGGGGCGGGCGTGGGCCGGGGCGCTCAGCGCGCTCATGTGCGGGCAGGCCTACGCCGTCTCGGGCGAAATCGCCGGGCAGCAGGGGCCCTACGCGGGCTTCGCGAAGAACCGGGACCCGCAGATCCGCGTGCTGCGCAAGCACCGGACCCAGGTGGACAAGATCAACCCGCGCCTCGTGCCCCAGCCGCTCCTGGCGGCCGCGACCCGCGCGTGGGACGAGTCGATCCGGCTGGGCGAAGCGTCCGGCGTGCGCAACTCGCAGGTGAGCGTGATCGCCCCCACCGGGACGATCGCCTTCATGATGGACTGCGACACGACGGGGATCGAGCCCGACATCGCGCTCGTCAAGTACAAGCGGCTGGTGGGCGGCGGCATGCTGAAGATCGTCAACCAGACGGTGCCCAACGCGCTGAAGCTCCTGGGCTACACGCCGGAGCAGATGAAGGAGATCCTGGCCTCTCTCGATGAGCAGGAGACGATCGAGGGCGCGCCGCACCTGGCGCCGGACCACTTGCGCGTGTTCGACTGCGCGTTCCGGCCGCGCAACGGCACCCGGTCCATTCACTATATGGGCCACGTGCGGATGATCAGCGCGGTCCAGCCGTTCATCAGCGGCGCGATCAGCAAGACGGTCAACCTCCCGGAGGAAGCGACGGTCGAAGACATCATGCACGCCTACGTCGAGGCGTGGCGGCTCGGCATCAAGGCGATCGCGATCTACCGCGACGGCTCCAAGCGGGTCCAGCCGCTCTCGACGAGCAAGACGGACAAGCCCGCGAAGGGGAAGGCCGCCGGCACGCCCTACCGGAGGCGCCTGGCCGATGAGCGGCAGTCGATCACGCACAAGTTCTCCATCGGGGGGCACGAGGGCTACTTCACCGTCGGGCTGTTCGAGGACGGCGCGCCGGGGGAGATCTTCATCGTGATGTCGAAGGAGGGCTCGACCCTCTCCGGCGTCATGGATTCCTTCGCGACGACGGTGTCGCTCGCGCTCCAGTACGGGGTGCCGCTCAAGGTGCTCGTGAACAAGTTCAGTCACGTGCGGTTCGAGCCTTCGGGCGTGACGCACAACAAGGACATCCGCTTCGCGAAGTCCATCGTGGACTATATCTTCCGATGGATGGCGCTCAAGTTTCTTCCGGCGGAGGAGGCGCAGCACTTCAAGGTGACGGAGCTGCCCGGGGCCAAGCCCGCCGCGGGGAAGGCCAAGACGGCTTCGGGCGCCGCGCCGGAGGCCGACGAGAGCGAACAGGTGACGTTCGTCGCGCAGGCGGACGCGCCGGCCTGCCATGAGTGCGGCTCCCTCATGGTGCGCAACGGCAACTGCTACAAGTGCTTGACCTGCGGGTCGACGTCTGGGTGCTCATAACGAAACGGCGTGACAGGTGACAGGTGACAAGTGACAAGTCAGAGACCAGGCAGGGCAATAACATGGGCCGAACACATTTCATGTATGGGACCTGTCACGTGTCACTTGTCACGCAGAGTTCTAAGTTTTGACGGAAACCGGTGCCGCGACGGAATTCCGCGAGCGCGCTGTGGGAGGCGCGAGACGTGAGGCCGGACGAAGGAGGTGCCCGATGGGGTGGCTACTCCATGCGGAGCTGTCGAAAAAGTGCCGCGGGTTCATCAGGTCCCACTGGGGGCGCGACGGACTCGCGCAGGTCAGAGAACGCCCCGTCAGCTGGGTGCGCCATGAGGCGAACCCCCACCTCAAGCACCTGCGCCGGAAGCACCGCAATATCCCCCTGATCTCGGTCCAGGGCACGCCCGACCGGATCATCCTGCAGCTGTCAACCGAGCGCCGGAGGCGCGTATGATCGGCCAACAGGAATCGACGAAGCGTGTGATCGACCCGAAAGCCGCCCCCGGCGAGTCCGCAGGCGCCGGCGTTCCGCGCCCGTCGGACGCCGCGCGCGGGGTGGGCCACCTGCTGGTGGACTGGGAGATCCGGGAGTACGTGAAGCGCTACGGCATGCTCGAGCCGTTCTCCGAGAAGCTGAGCCGGGACGGGGTCATCTCCTACGGCCTCTCCTCGATGGGCTACGACATCCGGGTGACGGACGAGTACAAGATCTTCACGAATGTGAAGACCGCCGTGGTGGACCCCAAGGCGTTCAATCCGGATTCGTTCGTGGACATCAAGAGCGACATCTGCGTGATCCCGCCGAACTCCTTCGCCCTGGCGCGGTCGATCGAGCTCTTCCGCATGCCGCACAGCGTGCTCGGCATCTGCCTCGGGAAATCCAGTTATGCCCGCTGCGGCATCGTGGTGAACATCACGCCCCTCGAGCCGGGCTGGGAAGGGCACCTCACGATCGAGATTTCCAACACGACGCCGCTGCCGGCGCGGATCTACTCCTTCGAGGGGATCGCGCAGGTCCTGTTCTTTGAGGCGGGATCGCGTCCCGAAGTGACGTACGCGGACCGCAAGGGCAAGTATCAGGGCCAGCAGGGAATCACGCTGCCCAAGGTCTGATGCCCTCCGTTGGCCTGCCGGCCACCCCCCCCGCGCTTGCACCGTCCGGGCCGCCCCGCGGGGGAGAGGATCCGAGGATGGGGTCGCTCGCGGCGCCGCGCGTTGCGCTCGCCGAGACGCTCCGGAGCGGCCAGGCGTTCCGCTGGCGGGAGTCCGCCGGATGGTTCCACGGCGTGCTTGGCCGCACGGCGGTGAAGGTCAGGCAGGAGGGCGATCGGATCGTCTACGCGGTGTCGAACGAGGCGGTCGGCGCGCCGGAGCTCGCGCGGTATTTCGCGCTGGATCTGGATCTCGAGCGGGTCCTGCGCTCCATCGACGTGGACCTGCAGATTCACCGGGCCATTGCCGCGACGCCCGGCCTGCGCGTGCTCCGGCAGGATCCCTGGGAGACGCTGGGCTCGTTCATCCTCGCCTCCTTCAACAATATCCGGCGCATCGAAGGGATGATCGAGCGGGTCTGTCGCGCCTACGGGGACCCGGTGGCCATGAACGGGATGCCCATCTACGGATTCCCGCCGCCGGAGCGGCTGGCCCGCGCGAGCGAGCGCGCGCTGCGGGCGCTGGGCCTCGGCTACCGCGCGCCGTACCTGCGCGCGACGGCCCGGCTCGTCGCGAACGGCCGGCTGCCGTTGCCGCAGCTGGAGGCGGTCGGCTACGAGGAGGCGCGGCGCGCGCTCCTCGGCTGCGACGGCGTGGGGCAGAAGGTCGCGGACTGCGTCGCGCTCTTCGGGTGCGGCAAGACCGAGGCGTTCCCGATCGACGTGTGGATGGCGCGCGCGCTCAGATATTATTTCCGGCACCGGCGGATTTCCTACGGCGCGGCGCGCGAGTACGCGCGGCGGCACTTCGGGCCGTACGCGGGCTACGCGCAGCAGTACCTGTACCACTACGTGCGAGGCCGGCGAAGCGCAACATGGTCTTGACAAGCCGAATCACGGATGGTAAGAATGAGTTTGAAGATGCTAACCATCTGCGTGATGTGGATCCGATCGTCACACGCGCGCGCGATCTGTGGTGGATCGCGCCGTGCGCGTTGAAGATCGGTCGCGTCACCGGTGAACCAGTCGCGAACGGGACCAACGGGACTCACCCGACGGGAGTCCTGTTTTTTCATGTCCCGGGACGCTGACGCGTAGGGTGGGGATGGGCTTGCGGATCGGCATGACGTACAACGTCAAGACGGAGTGGACGCCGGGACCGGACGATCCGCCGGACTTGAACGCCGAGTTCGACCACGAAGACACGATCCGCGCCATCGAGCGCGCGCTCGCGAGCGGGGGGCATGAGGTCATGCGGATCGGCAACGCGCGCCAGCTCCTGGAGCGCATGCCGGACCTCGGCGTGGACATCGTCTTCAACATCGCCGAGGGCTACGAGGGCCGCAATCGGGAATCGCAGGTGCCGATTCTGCTCGAGATGATCGGCGTCCCGTTCGTCGGCGCGGACGGCCTTACCCTCGGCCTGACGCTGGACAAGATCCTCTCCAAGAAAGTCCTCCTCGCCGAGGGCATTCCCACGCCGCGGTTCGCCGAATTCTCCGCGCTCGAGGAGCTCAACGCGCTCGATCTGCGCTACCCGCTCATCGTCAAGCTGCGCTACGAAGGCACGAGCAAGGGGCTGACGACCGACTCGGTGGTGGATTCCCCCGAGCAGCTCCGCCGCCAGGCGGCGCGGCTGATGGAGTCCTACCGCGGGTTTTCCGTGTTCGTGGAGGAGTTCATCGAGGGTCAGGAGTTCACCGTGTGCCTGATCGGCAACGGGATGCCCACGCCCTACCCGGTGGTCCAGATCCAGCTCGATGGCAAGACGGACCTCGGCCGGCTCTTCTACACGTTCGACCACGTGCGCCAGCAGCACCGCTCCCGCTACATGGTGCCGGCGGCCATTCCGGAGCCGCTCGCCCGGGATCTGCAGGCGCTGGCGCTCAGGACGTACCGGGCGGTTGACTGCCGGGACTTCGGCCGGGTGGATTTCCGCGTGGACCGCGACGGGCGGCCGCACGTCCTGGAAATCAACCCGCTGCCATCGCTGTCCCTCGAAGACGCATATCGATTCGTCGCGGAAGCCTGTGAGTTGACGTATGACCAGATCGTGTGCCGCATCCTGGACGCGGCGCTCGTTCGGTGCGGGCTCAAGTCGCAAACCGAGGTGTCCCTCCCATCGCCGACGCTCTTGCGTTGACGTACAACCTGAAGCAGTCCGCCTGCGCGGATGTGGCGGACGCGTCCGACGCCGAATCGGAATTCGACCGGCCGGACACGATTCGTCGCATTGCAGAGGCGCTGGAAGCCGTCGGGTGGCGGGTGTCGCGCGTGGAGGCGACCACCGCGCTGCCGCAGTGGTTGCTGACGCATGCGATGGACTTCGTCTTCAACATCGCCGAAGGGTGGTACGGGCCGCACCGGGAAGCGCAGGTGCCCGCCATCCTGGAATCCCTCCGCATTCCCTTTACGGGCTCCAGCAGCACCACCCTCGCCCTCGCGCTCGACAAGGCTCTGACGAAACAGGTGCTCGCCTGCGAGGGCATCCCGACGCCCCCCTGGCAGCTCTTCACCTCCTCCGGCGCGCCGCTCAATCCGGCGCTCCGGTTTCCCCTCATCGTCAAGCCGAACTACGAGGGCTCGAGCAAGGGCATTCTGCTCGAGGGCGTGGTCCGCTCCGAAGCCGAGCTGCGGGCGCAGGTGGCGAGGGTCATCGCGCGCTACCGGCAGGATGCGCTGGTGGAGGAGTTCATCGATGGCGGGGAGCTGACGGTCGGCGTGCTCGGCGAGGAGGCGCTGCCGGTCCTGGAGATCGACTTCGGCAGCTGCGCCGCGTCGGGGGAGTACTTCTATTCCTGGCGCATGAAGGAGTTTCAGGGAGACGCGGCGCGGCATCTCAACCCGCACTTCCACTGTCCGGCGCGGCTGGACGGCGCCACGACCCGGCTGGTGCAGGACCTGGCCATGCGGGCCCACCGGGCCCTGGGATGCCGGGAATTCTCCCGGACCGACATCCGCCTCGGAGCCGGCGGCCGTCCGTTCGTGCTGGAGGTGAATCCGCTGCCGGGGTTCAGCCCCCTCGAGAGCAATTTTCCGATCATGGCCCGGGCGGCGGGCCTGAGCTATCAGGAGCTTATTCAGCGCATCGTGGCGCTCGCCATGGTGCGCTATCAGCGGGATTCCCGCGTGCGGATTTTCACGGACCCCGCACCCGTGTGGGCAGGAACGGCCGCGCATCCGGTGGGGGACGCGCGGCGAAGGGAGTGGAGTCTCGCTCCGCTCCGGCAGGGCGGTCTCGGCGCGCTCGCTTCGGGGAGCGCGCTCCCGCGGGTGGCCGCGGAGTGCCGCCCGGCGGCGCAGTCGGCCGGGCTTTCATCCGCGCGCGGGCGCGCGGGCGCCGGAGCGCGGCCCAGCGGTGGACGCCGAGGAAGGAGGCAGGACAGGTGAGCACATTGGCTTATCAGCGGATCCCGTTGTGGACGGATGTCCCGCGGGAGCAGTGGGAAACGTACCGCTGGCAGATGACCCACCGGATTCAGACGGTGGACCAGCTGCGGCAAGTGATCCGCTTGACGCCGGATGAGCAGGCCGCGGTGACGCGTCCGTCCGGCCGGTTCGTCATGGCGATTCCGCCGTATTGGGCGTCGCTGATGGACCCGGAAGATCCGACGTGCCCCATCCGGCGCCAGGCGGTGCCGGTCAACGATGAATACGTCCTTAGCCCGAACGATATGATCGATCCGCTCGGCGAGGACAGCCACATGCCGGTTCCCGGCCTCGTGCACCGGTATCCCGACCGCGTGTTGCTGCTCGTCGTCGAGGTGTGCGCGATGTACTGCCGGTTCTGCACCCGCAGTCGGGTCGTCGGCACGACGGCGGGCTACAGCCGGTCGGCGAACATTGACCAGGCCGTGGACTACATCCGCAAGCACCGCCGGATCCGGGACGTCCTGATTTCAGGCGGCGATCCGCTCACGCTCTCGGACGATCGGCTGGATCATATCCTGACCCAGCTGCGCTCGATTCCCCACATCGAGTTCATCCGGATCGGGACGCGCAATCCCGTGACGCTGCCGTTTAGGGTGACGGAGTCGCTGTGCGCGGTGCTGAAAAAGCACAAGCCCATCTGGATGAGCGTGCACTTCAATCATCCGAAGGAAGTGACGCCGGAGGTCCAGCGGGCGTGCGGGATGCTGGCGGACAGCGGCGTGCCGCTCGGTTCCCAGACGGTGCTCCTCAAGGGAATCAACGACCGGCCCGCGATCATGAAGAAGCTGTTCCATCAGCTGCTCAAGACCCGGGTGCGCCCCTACTACATCTACCAGTGCGATCCGGTGAAAGGCACCGCGCACTTCCGCACGCCGGTGGCGGCGGGAGTTCAGATCGTGGAGAAGCTGCGCGGCCACACGACGGGCTACGCGGTGCCCACCTTCGTCGTGGACGGGCCGGGAGGCGGCGGGAAGATTCCCGTCATGCCGAACTACGTCGTCAGCCACAAGGACGGCGTGCTCGTTCTGCGCAACTTCGCCGGGAAGCTCTTCACCTATAAGGAGGAACCCGGGCCCGAGCGGACCCCGGCGGACGTGCTTGAGCCGTCCTACGCCTTATCCCGATAGCGCACGGACCAACGTCGCAACCAGCAACCGGAGACCGGTAATTTAGGATGGGGCACGGGGCGCGTCGTGGGCATTACCATGAGAAGGTAGAAGATAGAAGCTGGAAGCTGGAAAGTTGAAGGTAGTAATTCTACCTTCTACCCTCCACCGTCCACCTTCTATCCTCTACCAGTTCGACGATCGCACGACGTGCCCCTCGCCCCTCGCCCCGCGCCCCTTGCCCCAATCGCATTCCAGCCTCCAGCTTCCCGTCTGGGCTCGAATCAAACCCACGTTGCGCGTTTCACGTTACGCGTTACGCGACCTGGACGACCCCTGATCATTCCAGCCTCCAGCTTCCAGCTTCCAGCTTCTCGGTAATTCCCGCGCCCACCGCCCCTCGCCCCAGTACTGACGGACAGACCGAACAGACGGAACAGACGACTCTGTGTCCTCTGTGGTGTCTTAGACTCTCTGCGCCCTCTGTGGTGTCTTAGACCCTCTGCGCCCTCTGTGGTATGATGCTGGTCCGATGCGGCTGGTGGTGGGAGCTCTGATATTGGCTGGCGTGATCGGCTGCGCGCGGGACAACCGCGAGGAGCTGATCCGCAAGGTGCTGTCGGCGGACCCCGGGTTCTCCGAGGTCTTGGCGCGGTACCAGCAGATCCGCAACCTGGAAGCCACGTATGAGCAGGAGCTTGAGCTCAAGCGGCTTATCGTGGACCGGCAAATCGAACAGCTGCGCCAGGGCGTGGCCGCCACGGCCGAGGAAGTGGAGCGGAAGAAGCGCGGGCTCTACGGCCGCCTGGACCCGGAGCGCGAAGCGTGGCAGGAGGCCCTCGGGCGCGCCGAGGACGGCCTGCGGGAACTCCAGACCCAGCGGGCCTCGCTCGGCCGGGCCATCGTGAAGCTGCGCAAGGTGGTGCGCCTCGCCGAGGAAGCCTGGACGGACGAGGAGCGCGCGCGCCAGCAGGAGCAGCTCCAGGACATGGTCCGCGACGGCGACCGGCTTGATCGCGAAATCGCCCTCTTCAAAGAGCACATGCAGCTCCTCCAGACCAAGCTCAGGCTCGTCAGCTTCTGAAAAACGGCGTGCCGCCGTTTTTCAGAATGCTACAATAGAGCCTTCGATGCTTGCTGGGACCCCCTTCCTGTTCCGGGCCGGACCCCTGCGCGGCTTCGTGCGCGCGCTGCCGGCGTGTCCGGACTTGGCGCGACTCGTCCAGGCCGTGCCGGAGCGCGAACCGGTCGTCTGGCTCGACAGCGCGCGGACGCACCCGGTGACCGGCCGCTGGTCGATGGTCGGCCTGGACCCGTGGCTCACCCTGCAGGCCGACGGAGACCGCGTCGAGCTCGCCACCAGCGCGTCGACCAAGCGGTTCCGGGCCCATCCGCTCGAGGCGCTCGGGTCGGTGCTCAAGCGCTATCGCGTGCCCGCGCGCGCCCGGCCCGAGGACAAAGCGCTCGGGCTGATGGGCTGGCTCAGCTACGATCTCAACCGATGGATCGAGCGCCTGCCGGCGCCGCAGGCCGAGCCCGATCCGCTGCCGGATCTCTTCTGGTACGGCATGCGCGTGGTGGCGCTGGCGGACCATCTCGCGGGCCGGGGGTGGATCCTCAGTCTCGCGGACCCGCATCTGGCGCCGGCGCAGGCCGGCCGGCTGGCGCGCGCGTCGCTTGAGCGGGCGGAGGAGGCGCTGGCGGGCCCGGCGCCGGAGGAGCCGGCGGGCGGGGGGCCGGCGGCGTGCGAACCGACGAGCACGCAGGCCGAGTTCCAGGACATGGTCCGGCGGGTGCTCGAGGACATCGCTGCGGGAGAAATTTTCCAGGCCAACGTGTCCCAGCGGTTTACGGCGTCGTGGCCGGGCGGGGCCTGGCCGCTGTACCGGCGGCTGCGCCGGATCAACCCGTCGCCGTTTGCGTGTTTTCTGCGCGGCGGCCCAGGCGGGGAGGTGGCGGTCGCCAGCTGCTCGCCCGAGCGGCTGGTGCGGGTGCAGGATGACCGCGTGGACACGCGGCCGATCGCCGGCACCCGCCCCAGGGGCGGGAGCGCCCAGGAGGACGCGCTGCGGGAGTTTGAGCTGTTGCTCAGCGAGAAGGAGCGGGCGGAGCACATCATGCTGGTGGACCTCGCCCGGAACGACCTGGGGCGCGTGGCGCGGCCGGGCACGGTCGCCGTCAACGAGCTGATGGCGCTGGAGCATTACTCGCACGTGATCCACATCGTCTCGGACGTGGCCGCCCGCCTGAAACGGGGCGCGGGCGCCGTGGACGTCATCCGCGCGGTGTTTCCGGGCGGGACGATCACCGGCTGCCCAAAGGTGCGCTGCATGCAGATTCTCCGGGAGCTGGAACCGGTGCCTCGCGGGCTCTACACCGGCTCGCTCGGCTGGCTCGGCTTCGACGGGTCGCTGGATCTCAACATCGCCATCCGCACGATGGTGCTCCGGGCGCGCCGGCTCTCGTTTCACGTCGGGGCGGGGATCGTCGCGGACTCGGACCCCGAGCGGGAGTATCAGGAAACGCTGGACAAGGGCGCCGCGCTGATCGCGGCGCTTGAGCCGAGCGAAACGGATCATGCGGCCGCTCGCTGAACCCGCCACGGGCGCGCTGCCGGACGCCTCGCGCCTGCACGGATGCTTCGAGACGATGCGGGCGTATGCGGGCCGCATCTTCAGGCTGGAGGGGCACCTGGACCGCCTGGCCGCCTCCGCCAAGTATCTCGGGGCGCCCATGCCGGACCGCGCCCGTCTCGCCCGGCGGCTGACGAGGTCGCTTGAGCGCGCCGGCATCAAGGAGGCGATCGTCCGGGTGGCGTTGATGCCCGAAGCCGGCCGGCGCGCATCGCGCGCGGCCGTCGTCGTCCAGCCGGCCCGGATGCCGACGTCCGAGCAGTATCGGCGGGGCGTGGCGGTCGCGGTCGTCCCCACGCGGGCGTTCCAGATCGGGGCGGTCGACGCCCGCTCGAAATTCTCCGCGCGGCTCGGGAACGTCATGGCGATCCTGGACGCGCAGGTGCGGGGCGCGAATGAGGCGCTCTTCATGGACGCGCGCGGCTACATCACCGAGAGCACGGCGAGCAACTTCGGCATCGTGTGGCGCGGCGCGGTCCTGACGCCGCCCTGCTGGCAGGGCCTGCTCTGGGGGATCACGCGGGAGGTCCTGTTCGAGGCGGCCGGGCGGCTGCAGGTGCCGATGCGGGAGCAGCCCCTGACGCGGCACGAGCTGTACAATGCGGATGAGGCGTTCCTGACCAGCACGACGAAAGAAGTGCTGCCCGTATCGCGGATCGACGGGAGGCTGGTGGGGACCGGGCGCCCCGGGGCGGTGTCGCGCGGCTTGCACCTGGAGTTCCGCGCGCTGGTCGCCAAGGAGCTGGGGGTCAGGATGCGTCGGGCGAGACTCGCGGGACGGGGGTGAGGAGACGATGGCGACGGTGCGGCGGGCGCTCTTGAGCTGCGCGGACAAAACGGGCCTCGAGGAGCTGGCGCGCGCGCTCGATGCGCTCGGCGTCGAGCTGATCGCCTCGGGCGGCACCGCGCGCGCGCTCACCGACGCCAAGCTGCGGATGGTGACGGTCGAGGAGTTCACGGGCGTCCGGGAGCAGCTCGACGGCCGGGTGAAGACCCTGCACCCGAAGATCCATGGCGGCATCCTCGCGCGCCGCGATGATCCCGCGCACATGGAAGCGGTGGGCGCCGGGGGCACGATCGATCTCGTCTGCGTGAATCTCTATCCCTTCGAGGACACGGTGGGACGGCCGGGCACGACCCTGGCGGACGCAGTGGAGCAGATCGACATCGGCGGGGTGGCGCTCCTGCGGGCGGCGGCGAAGAATTTCCAGCACGTGGCGGTGCTCTCCCGCCCGGAGCAGTACCCGCGCGTGATCGAATCGCTCCGGGCCGGCGGCGGCGCGCTCGAGGAGCCCTTCCTGCGCGAGCTGGCGGTGGAGGCGTTTGAGCTGACGTCGGCCTATGACCGCTGCATCGGCGACTATCTCGGCGCGGCGAGCGCGCCCGCGAGCTACGCCGAGGAGGCGTTCCCGGAGCGGCTCACGGCCGAGATCCTCCGGAAGCAGGCGCTGCGCTACGGGGAAAACCCGCATCAGCAGGGCGCCTGGTACGTCCCCGCGGGGGGAGACGGCTGGGGCCTGGCGACGCTGACGCAGCTGCAGGGCAAGGAGCTCTCGTACAACAACCTGATCGATGTCGAGGCCGCGTTCCGGTGCCTGCTGGAGTTCCAGGAGCCGGTGTCCGTCATCGTGAAGCACACCTGCCCCTGCGGGTTGGCGGCCGGGAAGACGATGGACGAGGCCTACGTGCGCGCGTTCGAGTGCGATCCGGAGTCCGCCTTCGGCGGTATCGTCGGGTTCAACCGCCCGCTCGACGCGGCGGCGGCGCGGAAGCTTACGGAGACCTTCCTCGAGGTGGTGCTGGCGCCGTCGGTGGAGCCGGACGCGATGGAGCTTCTGGCGGCCAAGAAGAACCTGCGCGTCGTGACGCTCGAGTGGCCGGCGGCGATCCCCGCGCACCCGCAGTGGCGGGAAGCCTCGGGCGCCTGGCTGCTGCAGGAGCCGGACATGCCGGGTCGTGAAGAGCCGGAGCCGAAGGTGGCGACGGCGCGCGCGCCCACGGATCCCGAGCGCCGGGATCTGGCGTTCGCGTGGAAGGTTGCGAAGCACGCGAAGTCGAACGCGATCGTGGTCGCGCGGGACCGCGCGACGGTCGCCATCGGGCAGGGCCAGCCGAGCCGGGTCGGGTCGGTCCGCGTGGCGATCGAGCGGGCGGGATCGCGGGCGAAGGGCGCGGTCTGCGCCTCGGACGCGTTTTTCCCGTTCGCCGACGGGGTGGAGCTCCTGGCGGGCGCGGGCATCCGGGCGGTCATCCAGCCCGGCGGGTCCGTGCGCGATCAGGAGGTGGTGGCGGCCGCGGACGCGGCCTCGGTGGCGATGCTCTTGACCGGCGTGCGTCACTTCAAGCATTAGGAAATCGGGGCGAGGGGCGGGGGGCACGGGGCGAGTCCGTGGAGCTGCAGGGGAAGGTGGAAGAAAGAAGATAGAAGCTGGATTGTTTGTTCTATCTTCTACCATCCATCTTCCAACTTCTACATGGAAATTGCGATGGACATTGAAGCGCTCTGGGACAAGGCGAGGAAGGAAACGGAGATCCGCCGCATGCGGATGTCGGAGCTGCCGACGTTCGAGGCGGCCCGGGTGCCGTACATCTTTCTCGGGCCCTCGACGGTCAACGACGGCGACACCGTCGTGCGGCGCGGGCACGTGCTCCTGGAGCGCCCGACGCTCATCCTGCCGAGCGTCTCCCCGCAGTTCGAGGGGTTCGAGTTCGACCGGGACTGGCAGCTGAGCGAGCACAGCGTGGCGACGTTCCTGCTGCTGCGCGGGGTGCAGTTTCCCTCGATGAAGTACAAGCACCAGGTCTCATCCCTCGACGTGTACGAGGCCGGCCCGGATCGGGCCGCGGCGCATTACCTGGAGCAGCTCAACCGGACGGAAGACGTGCACACCGGCCTCGTCATCGGGCCGGAAGATGCCTGGCAGTTCTCGGTGCTGTTCCTGATCGGCGCGCTCGTGGTGCGCTCCGCGGAGGGTGACCTCCGGCGCATCCTCGAGCAGTGGCGCCGCCGCCAGCGCGGCGAGCAGAACTGAATGAGTAGTCCGCGTCACGTGAAACGCGTCACATGCGAGAATGACGCGATGCATGGCCGAAGCTCGATAATGATCGAACCTGCGCAGTGCTGTTGTGATCGCACGTTACGCGTTACGCGTTTCGCGTTACGCGGAGTCGAGGAGGCAACGCCGTGACGTACCAAGACGCGCTCGACTATCTCGAGTCATTCGTCGATTACGAGCGGATGGTCCGCCCGGACGCGCTCCGGCGGCTGACGCTTGAGCGCATGCGCCGGCTCTGCCGGCGCCTGGGCGATCCCCAGCGCCGCTTCCGCGCGGTGCAGGTCGCGGGCACGAACGGGAAAGGCGCCGTCAGCGCCATGCTCTACGCCATGCTGAAGCGTACGCCCCTGCGCGCCGGATTGTACACCTCGCCGCACCTGGAGGACCTCAGGGAGCGCATCCGGGTATGGCCCGTCTCCCAGCCGGGGGGCGATCCCCAGGATGACCGCATCGGGCGGGACGCCTTCGCCGCGCTCGTTGAAGAGATGCGGCCGGTCCTCGAGCAGAGCCGGAATGATCCCGACGGCCCGGTGACGTATTTCGAGGTGATGACGGCGCTGGCGTTTCATCACTTCTGCCGGGCCGGCGTGGACGTGGCGGTGCTGGAGGTCGGCCTGGGCGGGCGCCTGGACGCGACCAGCGTCGCGGAGGCGGCCGTGGCGGTCTTCACGCCGATCGGGCTGGACCACACCGAGGTGCTGGGCGAGACGCTGGCGGCCATTGCCGCGGAGAAGGCCGCGGTCATCCGCCATGGGCAGCTCGCGGTCTCGGCGCCGCAGGAGGAGGACGTGGAGGAGGTGCTCCGCATGGCGTGCGGGGCGCACGGCGTCCCCCTGACGATGGTCGGATGGGACGTGACGGCCGACGTGACGCGCCATGACTTGAGCGGGCTCGGCGTCACGGTGTTCGGCCGGCGCGGCATGTACGAGACGCTGGACCTGCCCCTGCTGGGGCGGCACCAGGCGGACAACGCCGCGACGGCGGTGGCGGCGCTCGAGGCCCTCTCGGCGAAGGGCTCGCCCTTCAGCGCGGTGCGGCAGGGCTTGCCCGAGGTCGTGTGGCCGGGGCGGCTTGAGCTTGTGAGCGACTCGCCGTGCGTGCTCATGGACGGCGCGCACAACCCGCCCGCGGCGCTGGCGCTCAGGCGGGCGCTGGAGGAGCTGGTGCCGGGCCGCGCGATCCATCTGCTCATCGGAATGTCCTCCGATAAGCGCGCGGAGACGTTCGGGAGCATCCTGGCGCCGCTCTCGTCGACGGTGACGTGCACCCGGACGAAGCACGCCCGCGCGATGGACGCCGGCGAGCTCAGCCGGCGCCTGGCGCCTTTGGCTCGCGAGCTGCACACCGTGCCGCAGCCGGCGGATGCCTTGACCTATCTGCTGAACGCGGCGGCGCCGGACGACGTGATCCTCGTCACGGGCTCGATGTTCCTGGTGGGCGAGCTGCGCCAGCCGGTCCGGCAGGCCGCCGCGCGGCTCAGGCGCAAGGAAGCGAACCACATCATCGCCGGCTCACCGTGAAGCCGGTGAACGGCCGCAGACGCAGGAGACAGCGACATGCCGATGATCACCGTGGAGTGGCTCGAAGGACGCACGAGCGCGCAGAAGGCCGAGCTCTCCCAGGCCATCACGCAGGACTTCGTCAAAATCGCCGCCGTGAAGCCCGAGCAGGTGTGGATCGTCTTCAAGGACGTGAAGCGCTCGGACTGGGCGATGGCGGGCGTCCCACTTGATCGCAAATAAACGCGTCTATTCCGTCTGTTCCGTCCGTCCGTCTATTCCGTCAGCAAAGATCAAGTATCGGACGGACAGACGGAATCGACGGAAGCGACGGAAATGACGAATGCGCATTCCAGCTTCGAGCTTCTCGCTTCCGACCATTGTCGGGTTGTGATTCCCCATTCCGAATTCCCAATTCCGCATTTGGCAAACGCCGCACTTGGCACGCCCCGCCCCGCGCTCAATGCCCCAGCAGTGACGGCCCCGACGGAACGGACGGAAGTGACGGAATAGACGTCACCGCGTTTGGACGTTGAGGTAATCGATATAGTCCCCGACGCCGTACAGCGCTTCTTTGACGGCGAGCTTCCGCTCCGGCACGAACGGGTGCGTGACCGCGTACTGCGGGCGCACCACGCCGCGCGGCATGTAGCGATCCGAGTCCCGATGGACCTCATGCAGGGTGTCCAGGAAGCTCAGCATGGCCGTCGGATCGTAGCCCGCGTCTTTCAGGTACTTCACCGCCAGCCGGTCCGCTTCGATTTCCGCTTCCCGCGAGTAGGCCAGCTGCGCCGCCTGTGAGGCGACACTCACCCCCGCGGCGAGTTCACCGGTACGCGTGATCGCCGCCGCCAGCTGCGCGAGCTGCATCCCCAGGCCCGTTTCATAGCGCTGGATCGAGTGCCGCGCGGCGATGTGCGCGACCTCGTGCGCGACCACGCCCGCCAGTTCATCGTCGCTCGCCACCTTCTCCGTCAGGCCTTCGTGGACGTACACCCAGCCGCCGGGCAAGGAAAAGGCGTTCACTTCCTCCCCCTCGATGACCGCGAAGTGATAGAGGATCTCCTGCCGCTCGCACACCGCAGCGATCTGCTCGCCCATGGTCCGGATCCTCTCCTGCAGCTCGACGTTGGCGACGGGCGGCCACTTCTTTTCGACCTGCTCGGCGATTTTGCGTCCCAGCGACACCTCTTTCGTGACCGAGGTGAACGTGTAGTCCTGCTTCTGCGTGGCCAGATTGAAGCTGCTCTGCACGCACCCGGCGAGGCAGGCAGCAAGCGCGACGGCGGACGCGCGGGCGTGTCTCATCGCAGGTTCTCAATGAGCCGGCGGAGACTCGCCGCGTAGGCGTCCTGGGGCAGCGCATCCAGGCGCGCTTCCGCCCAGTCGAGCATCCGGGGGATGACAAAGAGGACCAGGGCGATGAACGATACCGCGATCAGGATGACGAACACCGTCCAGGCGATTTTCTCCCCCCGGCTGAATGCGCGGCTGTGCCAGAGCATGGGGATCGCGGCCGGACCCGCCGCGAGCAGCATAAAAATGACGTACCAGGGGTTGGCGCCGGCCATGAGCGACGGCCCCTGACGCCCGGCGGCCCGCGCGGCGTCCACCACCGAGGGAATCCATACCAGGACGTAGATCACCCCGAGGAGGATCGCCGACAGGAGCGCCCCGTCCGCGAGGGACCAGGCCAGGCCCGCGAGCAGCGCGGCGACGATGCAGAAGACTGTGACCGCGCTCGCCCGGTCGCCGAGGTAGAACTGCCCGAGCCCCGGCAGCACCAGCGACAAGAGCGCCGCCGCGGCCGGGGACCGCGGCCGCGCGGCCTGGGGAGCAGATTGAGCATGCGCGTCCATCACCATCGTGTTTCTCCGTCGTGCATTATCCCACACCCCTCAAAAAGTGACAGTCACTTTTCAAAGCGGGAAAAGTGACACTTTTTGAGGGGGGCAACCAGCAACCAGAGACCAGCAACCAGGACGGGGCGAGGGGCGTGGCATGGGAATGACCATGAGAAGATAGAAGGTAGAAGGGAGAAGATAGAAGGTAGAAGGTGGAATTATACTGCTCCCGTCTACTTTCCACCTTCCACCTTCCATCATCCATCTTCAACCTTCTGCCTTCCATTTGATGATGAAGCCCTCGCCCCATTCCCCATGCCCCGTTTCTATTTGATAGAATACGCGTATGGTCAAGCGCATCGCGGTCTTAACCGGCGGGGGTGACTGCCCCGGCCTCAACGCGGTCATTCGGGCGGTCGTGAAGTCGGCCATCCACGAGCACGGCCTTGAGGTCTTCGGAATCCTCGAAGGCTACGAGGGGCTGGTGGAGAACCGCCTGGAGCCGCTCGCGGACGCGGACGTCTCCGGCATCCTGACCAGGGGCGGGACGATCCTCGGGACGTCCAACCGCGCCAATCCCTTCGCGTACGCGGCGGCCGGCCCGGACGGCCGGCTCGTGACGAGCGACCGGTCCAAGGATGTCCTGCGCACGCTGGAGCGCGGGCGCATCGACGCGATCATCCCGATCGGCGGCGACGGGACCATGACCATCGCGGCGCGCCTGGCCGAGATGGGCGTCCCGCTGGCCGGGGTGCCCAAGACCATCGACAATGACCTGGCCGCGACCGACATCACCTTCGGCTTCGACTCGGCGCTGGCCGTGGCGACGGATGCGGTGGACCGGCTGCACACGACGGCGGAATCCCATCACCGGGTGATGGTCCTGGAGGTGATGGGCCGCTACGCCGGCTGGATCGCGCTCAGGGCCGGCATTGCCGGGGGCGGGGACATCATTCTGATCCCGGAAATCCCCTTCGACATCCAGAAGGCGTGCGACGCGGTGAAGCGCCGGATGGAGCGGGGCAAGCGCTTCAGCATCGTCGTGGTGGCCGAGGGGGCGGTGATGGTCGGCGGGGAGATGGTCGTGAAGGAGCGCATTCCCGGTTCGCCCGACCCCATCCGCCTGGGCGGCGTGGGACGCGCGGTCGCGAAGCAGCTTGAGTTCTGCAGCGGGCTCGAGAGCCGCGTGACGGTGCTGGGCCACCTGCAGCGCGGAGGGACGCCGACCGCGTTCGACCGCTGGCTGGCGACCCGCTTCGGCGCCGCCGCGGTGGAGTTGTTGGTGCGGGGCGAGACCGGCCGCATGGTGTGCCTGCGCGGCACGCGGATCGAGTCCGTGCCCGTGGCGGAGGCGGTGGAGCACCTCCGCCGGGTGGATCCCCAGGGCGAAGAGGTCAGGACCGCGCGCGCGGTGGGGACCTCCTTCGGAGATTAATGTCCCTTGAGCATCTCACGCGGCGGGAGTTCCTCCGGGCGGGGCTCGGCGCCGTTGCCGCGGCCGCCGCCGCTTCTTCCGGCTGCGCGTGGCTCGTGCGGCCGAAGACCGCAGGGTCCGCATCCGCCGCCTCAGGCGGGGTCCTGGTCAACGACGTCCACGGCCGGATCAACCTCACCCGCGTCGAGCGCATCGTCCGCGTCAACACCATCGAGGACCTGAACCTCGCGTTCGCCATGGCCCGGACCGAGGGGCGGCCCGTCAGCATCGCCGCAGGGCGCCACGCGATGGGCGGCCAGCAGTTCGGCACCGATTCCGTGCTGCTCGACATGACGCCCATGCGCCGGGTCCTGAGCCTCGACGTCGGCGCCGGCCTCGCGGATGTCGAGGCGGGTATCGAGTGGCCCGCGCTCATCGCGGAGCTCGAGCGCCTCCAGCGCGGCGTCGAACGGCCCTGGACCATCGTCCAGAAGCAGACGGGGACCGACCGGCTCAGCGTCGGCGGAGCGCTCGCGGCCAACGCCCACGGCCGGGGGCTGGCGCATCCGCCCATCATCGCGGACGTGGAATCGTTCAGGCTCATGACCGCGGACGGCGCGCTGGTGCGCTGCAGCCGCTCGGAGCGCCCGGAGCTGTTCCGCACGGCCATCGGCGGCTACGGGCTCTTCGGCGTGATGACCTCGGTCCAGTTGCGCCTCATGCGCCGCCGGAAGCTCCAGCGCATCGTGCAGATTCTCCGCGCCGATGAGCTCATGGAGGCGGTGCATCGCCGCATCGCCGACGGGTATCTCTACGGCGACTTCCAATACGCCATCGACCCGGCATCGGATCATTTCCTCAGGACCGGGATTCTCTCCTGCTACCGGCCCGTGTCCGATTCGACGCCGATCCCGGGCAGCCAGCGGGAGCTCACCCTGCGGGAATGGCAGGAGCTCGTTTATCTGGCCCACACGAAGCCCGGAGAGGCGTTCGACCGCTACGCGGGGCATTATCTCTCCACGTCGGGGCAGTACTACTGGTCGGACCTCCAGCAGTTGAGCCCCTATCTCCAGACCTATCACCAGGACCTGGACCGCCGCCTCGGCACGGCGATCCCCGGCAGCGAAGTCATCACCGAGCTCTACGTCCCGCGGCCCGTGCTGAGCCGGTTCCTGGCCGGCCTGCGCGCGGCGGCACGGACCCACCGCATGCGCATCATCTACGGCACCATCCGCTTCATCGAGCCGGACACGGAGTCGTTCCTGCCCTGGGCGACGGAGCCCTTCGCCTGCGTCATCGTCAATCTTCATCTCGACCACACCCCCAGCGGCCTGCGCGAGGCGGCGGCGAACTGCCGGCGGATGATCGATCTCGCGGCGGACCACGGCGGGCGCTACTACCTGACCTACCATCGCTTCGCCACCCGGGAGCAGGTCCTGCGGTGCTACCCGAAGCTCCCGGAGCTCCTGGCGCTGAAGCGGCAGCATGACCCAGAGGAGCGCATTCAGAGCGACTGGTATCGTCACTACCGCGAGATGTTCAGCATCGCATCATCGTCATCTATTCCTTCAGGTTCGGGGCAGGAGGCGGGGGATGACCGAGAAGCTGGAAGCTAGAGGCTGGAAGCTGGAAAGCAGACGGTGGAGGGTAGAAGGTGAAACTGCAGCCTTCTACTTTCCATCTTCCATCTTCTACCTTCAACGTGCAATGGACGCGCGATACCTGACGTGCCCCCCGCCCCCCGCCCCCCGCCCCGACACCGACGGACCGGCAAGAGCAGAATGAAATTACGGCCGAAATTATCGCTCTGGTTCGTCCTCGTCGCCATGGCCGTGGTGGGCGTGAACGCCGCCTGGATCATGCAGGCCCGCGCCACCTCCGCGCGCTTCGAGGAATACGCCAACTGGACCACGCCGGGCCTCATCGCGCTCGGAGAGCTCAAATCCTCCTCTCTGCGCATGCTCAGCAAGGCGTATCAGCACAACCTGCTGACCCTGCAGATGCGCTTCGGGGGGGATGAGGCCTCGCGGGCCGTCCGGGAGCGGGAAGAACTCGAGAAGGAATTCGCCGAGGCGAAGATCCAGTATGCGGAGTGGCTGGAGGTGTACAAGGCCGTGGCGCCCGGTTCGATGCCCGGCAAGCTGGTCGAGGCGGTCGAGCAGATCGGCGACGCGGTGCCGGAGCGGGGCGAGGTCCTGATCGCGCTGGACAAGCAGGCCGCCAGCGGCGAGGAGCTGGCGGAAGCCCGCCGGGCGCTGGCCATCGCGGAGAGCCTGCTCCTGAGGGTCATGAACCGCACCGTCCGCCAGGAGCTCGATAAATTGAACGCGCAGAAAGCGGCTGTTGCCGAGAGCGTGGACCGCGCCGGCCAGCTCAGCCTGCTGGGGGCGTGCATCGTGCTGGTGCTTGCGGTCGTGCTCGGGATCGGCGTCGCGCGCACGCTCGCCCGGCCCATCATCCGACTCTCCGATGACGTCCGGGTGGTCGGTCGCGGCAACCTGGCGCACCGGACCTCCGTGAGCACCCGGGATGAGATCGGCCTCCTGGCCAGGGCGTTCAACCGGATGACGGAGCGGCTGGAGCGCACGACCGTGTCCAAGCGCTACATGGACAACGTCATCACCTCCATGGTCGACGCGCTCATCGTCACGGACCCCGACGGCGTCATCCGGACGGTGAACCGCGCCGCGCTCGAGCTCTTCGGCTATGCCGAGCGGGACCTCATCGGAGCGCCCATCGAGCGGCTCATCCGGAAGGACGCCCCGGCGCCGGCGCCGCTGACCCGTCCGTGGCTGGAGGGCGTCATCGAGCGCGGCCCGGTCAGCAACCTGGAGACCGTCTGCGTCGCCAGGGACGCTCGCGTGATCCCGGTGCTCGTCTCCGCCTCGCCGCTGATCGACGAATCCGGGGCGGTGAAGGGCGTCGTGTGCGTCGCGCTCGACATCACCGAGCGCAAGCGCGCCGAGGAGGCGCTGGCGCGCGCGCAGCAGCAGCTCATCCAGTCGGAGAAGCTGGCTGCCCTCGGCCGTTTCGCCTCCGGCATCGCCCATGAGGTGAAGAACCCCCTCGGCATCGTCCTCGGCGGCATCGAATCGCTCGAGACGGACCTGCCGGCGAGTGAGGACACGGCGACGACCCTCGGCCTCATGAAGAATTCGGTCCTGCGCGCCGACGCCATCGTCAAGGATCTCCTCAAGTTCGCCCGGCCCTCGGCGGCGAAGAAGGAGGCGATGGACCCGGCCCAGCTGGTCGCGGAGGCGGTGGAGCTCGTGCGGCACGGGGGCGCGTTCAAGCGCATTCAGACGAAGACGGATTTCACGCACGGCGCCGCCCGGCTCGAGGCGGACAAGAATCAGCTCCAGCAGGTCATGCTGAACGTGATCATGAACGCCGTGGATGCCATGCCCCAGGGCGGGTCGCTCACCGTGAAGACCGCCCTCGAGCTGGGCCAGGACAGCCGCCGGATGGTCCTCATCGAGGTGGCGGATACGGGGGAAGGGATCCCCGAAGAGCACCTCCCGCGGCTGTTCGAGCCGTTCTTCACGACCAAGCGGGAGCGGAAGGGCACGGGACTGGGACTGTCGATTTCGAGCACCATTGTCGAAGGCCACGGCGGGACGATCGTGATCGCCAGCCAGGTCGGGAAGGGCACGACCGTGCGGATCGCCCTGCCGGCTCAGATGGGAGGCCAGGAGGGATGAAGCGCGTGCTCGTGGTGGACGACGAAGTGGACTTTACGTTCTTTTTGAAGAAAAACCTGGAAACCAAAGCAGACGTTCAGGTGTCCATCTGCAACAAGGCGGATGAGGCCATCGAGAAGGCCAAGGCCTTCAAACCCGACATCATCCTTCTCGATATGGTCATGCCGGAGATGCAGGGCGACGACCTGGCGATCGCGCTGAGCGCTGATCGCGCGACGGAACGCATCCCGATCGTGTTCCTGACGGCCATCATCCAGCAGGAGGAGACATCGGACAGCAGCAACATGATCGGCGGCCACTACTTCGTCGCCAAGCCCGTCAAGATCGACGAGCTCATCAGCGTCATCGCGAACGTCACAAAGGGCCGCTAAGAAATCCGGGGACATCACAATACGCATTTTCGGTTTCCGCGGAGGCGAATTGGTATAGTGTCCCCGGATTTCCCCGGATTTCAGGGTGCTGTTGGGACGGGCTGAGGGGGCTGACTCGGCGCAGGAGCTTCCCGGCGGTACCGGCTCGTCTTGAGGGCGGCCTTCGAGCGGCCCGCCGCGTGTCCCGCGATGGCGCCGGCCACGGTGCCGATCGGCGGGAAGATGTATGCCCCGACGTAGGTTCCGAATGCCGGATACAGGATCTTGTACGCCGCCAGCTCTGCGTCCTGCTCTCCGCTCTCTTCGAAATACGCGATCGCGTCATCCGATGCCTGCCATTCCTGATAGAGGTCCACGAACGGGATCAGGCGGGCCGCCGAATAGGTCCCTTTGAAGCGCTGGGTGCCCGTATCGAAGGCGTGGCCCGCTTCATGCAGGGCGATGGCGGAGTGGTTGGAGTAGAGGTGGACCGTGTTCGTCCAGGGATTGTAATAGTCCCCCCAGGGAAACAGCCGGCCGGGCAGCAGCACGTCCACGATGAGCGTGGTGGGCAGACCCAGGATCAGGCGGTACGGCCAGCCCACGTGCCCGTTCTTGACCAGACGGCTCAGGTCGTTGCCGGGGCTCCACTGGTTGAGGCGGAATTGTGTGTCGGTGAGCATCTCGACCTCGCGCGCGGCGAGGTAGGCGACCACGTAGGATTCCGTATCCGGTGAGATGTAGTGGTTGGCGAATCGCCAGTCCCACAGCAATAACTTGGGGAAGACGGCCAGGAGGTTGCCCAGCGCATCGATGGGCGGCACCGGATGCCCCCGCTCGAGCTGCGGATGCGGCCCCGCCCCGGTGTACGGCACCGTCGTCGCGCAGCCGCACAGCAGGACCAGAACCAGAACACGCGTCATTGCGCGTAGAATCATGGAGCCTCCTCAATTGCGGTGGCCATGACCGGGGGCTGCAGGTTGAGCTGCCGGATCGCGATGGCAAGGTTGCCACCTACGGTCGAAAGCGATTCGAGCGCCGCCTCCGCCATCGTACTGCTCTTGGCCGGCATCGTCTCGCTCGCATCCAGGGTCCGCTTCCAGACCGCATCGCCGCTCCGGCCATCATAAAGCGAAAACCGGATCGCCGTCCTCCCCCAGGGAAGGCCCAGCTCATCCTGCCAGCCGAAGGTGTTGATGAACCACAGCGGCAGCAGATAGAAGGACGTGTTCTGGTACTGGCTGCCGTGAAAATGCTCAATGTCTCCGGTCAGCACAAAGTCCGCCACGTGCGCAGCGGCGTACCGGCGCACTTGCTCCGCATTGGAAAAGTCGATCGGAGTTGCCGGCGTGGGCGCCTGAACGACGTGCGCGGCGATGTTTGCTTCATCAAGATACCGCGTCAGCCAATGCGCGATGCCGGTTGGGATGTCGGCGCCGAAGATATGATCGCCTGTGTAGTACTCGCCTTTGCGGCGGTTCCAGAGCAGGAAGAACATCCCGGTAGGTTTCAAGCCTTTGATTTCCTCGCGAGGACGCTGGTCGGTGAAGGGTGCGATGGCGATTCTCAGCGGCGCCGGGTTTGCGTAAAAGACTCCGCGATGATCCACCGGCCACTGCGCGAGCGGCTTATGCGGCGTTTTGACCGCGCAGCCCGCCATAGTGAACAGCATGAGCCCAGCTGCCACATAACGCTGCATGGCTGCCCTCCCGCTGTGGAGCCCCATCCTATACGCATCCCCGCCTTTGTGATTTCAGGCACTGGTGAGTACAATGAGTACAACCGCCAGACCAATCCAGCTTGCGATGGTCACGAGCAGGCACAGCATGATTCGCATTGCGCTTGGCCAACGTGTGTTCGAGGCAAGCGCGGAACAACCCCACGCGCCTGCGAATCCGATGACGGTGGGCAGGGCGCCGCCAATTGTCACGAGAGGAATAAGCAGACATGACGCGATGAAAATCCAGGTCCACCGAGGTACGCTTGGAATCCAAGATCTGAAAAGGTTCCCCATCTTCGGATTCAAGGAAAGGCGGTGTTCCGATCGATGCACCTCCGTGCCATTTTCCAGGATCTGACATCGGCATGTCGTTAAGCCGATGACCTTGAGTATGATCGTGAAGCTGATCAACCGTCCATTGATCGCATGTTGGAAGACGTGCTCTCCCTTGGCCCCCCATACCAGTTTGTCCGCGACCTGCTGTCCGTTGAGAAAAATGCGATGACGGCCCTGGTAATCGATCCAGAGCCGCATCGTGTACCCGGGGCGTTGGATTTCAGAATCCAGCATTTCTCACGTTGCAAAGGAATCAGGCTGATAGTCGGAGGCCACGGCTCAGGTTTTCAAATACAAAATAGGAGGCGTTACTATGGGTGCCGTGCTAGGCCAAAAGGGCCTCCTTGCAGCTTGGTACTGCCAGTAACGCCTAGTTCTTCGTGGCTGAGACAGTAAAGAGAAACAGCCGGTTGTTCCCGCGCGCAATGAGGTGGTAGTAGCCACCGTCAACGATCGGTCGAGATGTGCGCGGCATCAGGATGGCCTCCCCTCAGCCTGACACTCCCAGTCACGCCTCCGATCTTCCTCGCACAAAGAGGCATGTAGCGTAGCTTCTTCAAGCTAATTGACAGGTAGTGTGTTTTCAGGTTTATCCACGGAATTCCGCGGATATCGGTTAGGTCGGATGATGAAGACATAATAGAGAATGACTCCCAGAAGTGGTGGAAAGACAATCAAAGCCGCGCATAGTTGCTTTAGATTCTTCGAAGGGAAGTCGCGTTTCAACAAATCGAGACCTGCCACTAATGCCGCGAGCGCAACTGTAAGGGGCACGATGAGAAGAAAATACGACGGCTCCATCTTATCGGTTACGGCTCCTTCTGTCGTCTGAATCGCAGCTCAAGGCTTGCATTACGCCCAAATCCTACGCCACCGCCGATTACAAACCCCTTGGCATTGTCTACCATCAGAGAGCTTTTGAGCAAGCCTCCATATCCTGCCTGAGAAGCAACGGAAAAAGTAGTGCCACCGATCGAGAAGACGTTGAATTCTGTCGAGATGCTGATAACATTGGCAGACAGTTCGAAAGCTCCGCCGAGCCCCCCGTTTGCGAAATTGGCACCAAATTGGCCGTTGATGACGGTTTTGTCGAAGGAAAGTTTCCCTGTTGAGGCCGGGGAAGTAGACACGAATTCTAGTGTTGAGAATCCAAGTGCTCCCTTCACGAACGAGAAATTCTTGCCATGTATATCTGCTGTCGGAGTCAGCGTTTTGAGCGTATATGCGTTATTGGACCCGAAGGAGTACGCAAAGTCTATCGCATTTGTCACCAGTTTACCAATCGCAGCGACGTTTGCCTGCGTCTGCTGTTGGACCTCGAGAGCTGCGGCTACCGGCGACACCCCGATCTGCACGAGCTTTCGGTAAGCCTCACTCCGGGAGAATGCTGTAACTTTCTGTTTGACGCCTTGGATGTTAAGCGCAAGCTTTTGGTCCGCTTGACTCGTTGGCTGCGGCGGGGGTGACAGAAAGATCTGCGAGGCCGGAGGCGCTGACGGTGCCGGTTGGTTCTCCAACTTCATACGTGCTTCAAGCTGGGCCGCTCCGATTGCCACACCAGCGGCGGCGATGACGAATTCCACAATGTGCTTGATGACGAATGCGACGATGATTTCAAAAAAGAAATTCCCGCTCGGATCGACATAGTTGACGGGGTTGTTCCGGACATAGGAGTACCGGTTGAGGGTTTGGGGATCGGCGGGGTCTTGGACGAAGGGGTCCGGCTGGGTGAAGCGGCCGAGCTCCGGATCGTAGTAGCGGGCGTGGTAGTAGTACAGCCCGGTCGAGTCATCCCGGCGCGGGCCGGTAAACCCACCGGGGCCGGGGGCGGGGGGTGTCGAGCCGTGGGCCACCGGCTCACCGTACGGGGTGTACTGGCTGACGCCCACGACTTGCCCCGAGCTGTCGGTGACCACGTGGGAGGAGCCGAGGTGGTCGCCGTGGTAGTACTGGATGCTGGACGCTGGAGGCTGGACGCTGGAACGTACCTCCGCGATGCGCTGAGAGCCCGCGAAGACGTGCTTGGTGGGTCCCTCCGGCCCCAGCTCCACCAACTCCCCGAGAAAGATCCGCGTGCCGCCTGAAGCGACTTCCTTCACGCGGCCCCCGTCGCCGTCGTACACGAACCGGGTCAGGGGGTCGGCGGGGAGGGGCGGGGTCCAGGTGGACGCAGCAAGGACCTCCACCCAATACGCCTGGCCGGGCAGAAGTTCCGTCGCCGGCGCCAGCGCGCCCGAGGAGGCGTCATAGCCCTGCACTTCACCCAGCTCGAGGCCAGGGAAGGCGTCTTGGGGCGTTAGGGACGCAAGCCCCGGCGCCGCCAGGAGGTGCCAGCCGGACTCCAGGGACGCCGACCACTGTTGGGCCGGAAGCTGCCCTGAAAACTCGACCGTAACCCCTGCCGGATTCGCGCAATACACCTGATACCCGCGTCCGTACTCAAGCTCCGTGAATTCATCGAACTTGGGATTGCCGACGTAGTGCTCGAAATGGTCGGAGGCTGGAGGCTCGAGGCTGGAAGCTGGAACGAACCTGCTGATTTGTTCGAAGTCCTCCGCAAAGGTTGGAAACAGCGCACTCACGGAGGGATCGTCGAGAATAACAGGAAGCGCAAAGAAGTTCCAGCCCGGTTCGAAGGAGACGCTCAGCGACGCTTCCTGGGACGTGGCGACCTCGACGAGGCGGTTTTCCGCGTCGTATGACAGGGTTTGGGACAAGGGACATGGGACGGGGGACGTGTCGCAAGTAACCGGACGCTTCTCAACAAGGTTGCCGTTGGGGTCGTAGCTGAGAACATACTCGTCAGTCTGGGTGACGGCGTGGGGGCCCGCGTCATTCTGGCCGTACGTCATGGCAACGCCGGCCTTCTGGGTCATGTTGCCGATCGCGTCGTAGGCATAGCTGTGCGCGCCGTACGACCCGGAGGCCTGCGTCAGGCGGCTCAACCCGTCATACGCGAAAGTCTGGCTGGCGGAATAGACGAAGTCGGTGATCTGCGTGACGTTCCCCAAAGCATCGAACTGGTACGCAAAGTGCTGAACCGCGCCGCCCGGCCCCTGGCTCGCAAGTTCCGAGAGCCGCAATGTCTGAGGGTTGTAGGTGTAGTCGGTGACGACCCCGTTTCCGTAGGTCATCTGCGTGAGCTGGCCGGCGGCATTGTAATCGACATCAGCAACCAGAGACCAGAGACCGGCAACCAGGGAGTTCAGTTCAACCGTTTCGAGGCCGCCCTGGGTGTTGTAGGTGTAGGCGGCCACATCTCCGTCGGGGTACGTCAGAGTTTCCAGACGCCCCGCGAGGTCATATCCGCGCTGGATGGTGTGGGTCGTTCCATCGATCACCTTCACTTCCTGGGTTACCCTGCCGAACATGTCGTAGGAGAACGTGGAGGTCCCGGAGCCGTCGACGACGCGGGTCAGACGGCCGAGGGGGTAGGGGACGCTGGTATCATCGAACGTATACTGGACGGAAGCTGGAAGCTGGATGCTGGAAGCTGGAGGAGCGGAATATTCCTTTCTGATGACGCGATTGAGCACATCATATGAGAAATCAATGACGGCGCCGCGCGCGTCGGTCTGTGTGGTCAGGTTATCGACGGCATCGTAGCCATACTGCCAGTGCCCCATGTCCGGGTCGTCCATGGCGATCTTGCGGCCCAAGGAATCGTACGTCATGGTGGTGACGTTGCCGGCCGCGTCCGTGACCCGGGTCAGGTTGTCCAGGCCATCGTACTCATAGGTCGTGGTGTAGAGCTGCGTGCCGTTGTGCTCCTCCACGCGCATCAGCCGGCCATAGGCATCCTGAACCCGGGTCGTGTGATTCCCGGCCGCATCCGTCGCGGTCACGGCCCAATCGTTGTACGCGGTGGTCGTCACGGCCCCATCCGGGTCGGTCACGGACACGAGCCGGCCGACGGGATCATAGGAGTAAGTGACCGGCGGGGCCAAGTCAGCGGTGGGCGCGGGGACATACGTGTCCGATGCACCATCGAGGTACGGCACCCATTGGCTGCTGACCTGGCCCCGGGTGTTGAACTCAACCGTCCCGGTCACAACCTGCTTGGCGAGATCCTCCGCCGGCGCGCGGACCTGGATCACCCGTCCGAGGCCGTCGGTGAACTGGTGCGTGGTGAGCGCGCCCCCCATCCCCGGCTGCGTGTACACCGTGGCGGAGGTGCGCGCAGGGAGCGCGCTCAGGTCGTAGGATACGGTGGACAGGGTGGTCGTGGTCTGTGTCACGGGGTCGGTGATGGACGCGGACGTCGGCCGGCCGAGCGGATCGTACGCGGTGGCCGTCAGGACGCCATTGGCGTCTGTCGAGGTCAAGACCTGACCGGTGCCCGGCTCATAGGTGAGGGTTCTGGCGTGCCCGAGCTGGTTCTCGATTCCGGTCAGGAAGGTCCGGGTCGCATCGTAGGAATTCGTCGTGATCCGGCCGAGCGCATCGGTGATCGTGCTGAGACTGCCGGTTGCGTCGTAGGTGAGTGAGGTGGCGAGCCATACCCCGGATGGATTGCCCGGGTCGCCCGGGTCAGGGAACAGCCACTCCTCCTCTTTGGTGAGGTTGCCGGCCGTGGGAGCCGCGGAGGTGCTGGAGGCGCCGTCATAGTAGAAGCGGCGCTGGGCCAGAATCTTCCCCTGGCCGTCCTGTGTCTGCGCGAGGGCGGGTTTATCGAGGATCCAGGCGTTCTCGTTGTACGTGAAGGTGGTGCTTGTGCTTCGCTCGTCCCCTGAAACGGACGCTTCGCCGTCCGCGTAGGCCTTGATGACATTTCCGTACTGGTCGTACTCGAAGCGGTTGCGGACCTGCCGGGACGTGGCGTCCCCATCGAACGTGTACGCGTCGCTCTGCGCGAGCTGGGCGAGATGCACGCCAGGATAGGGGTGGGAGCAGGTCCAGGTCTGCTCCGTCCTGGTCCAGAGCGAATCGAATGCGTCTCTGAACTCGGTCGACTCGGGCCGGCCTTTGGTGTGCTCATCCTGGTGGAATTCGGTCATGGAGACGTTGCCGTCGGCGTCCCGCGCCTCCACGCGGCCGAATCCGCGGAACTCGCGGCTCACCGGCTCGTACGCTCCCTGGGTGTAGAGGTAGGTCGTCTCATAGGTGTTCCCCATGCCGTCGCTCACCGCCGTGCGTTGGACAACCGGAAGAATGAACGGCAAGAGGGGGAGCCCGGTCAGGGGACAGAGGTTGTTGCACTGGGTGGAGGCCTGATACGTGATGGCGGTGGAGCCGCCGAGGCCGTTGGTGATGCCGGAGAGCAAATCGGAGAACGTCCCGGCGGAATAGGCGATTTCCGCGTTGCCGCTGATGGTGTTGAATACCGTGGGGTCGATGAGACCGTCACCATTGAAATCGGCGGCTTGAAGCTGGTCATCGCTTGAGCGCAGGCTGAACTCGGCCGGCAGCGCTGCCGGCGCGCCGAATGCGGTGCCGGTCGAACGGGCGACCGTGACGGTTCCCGTGCTCCGGTGGAACAGGAGCAGATCCGTCAGGCCGTCCCCGTTGGCGTCACCGAGCGCCACCTGATCGGCGGTGAGCCCGGAGCCCCACACCGCGGGCGCGGTAAAACCGGACCCGGTCGAGAAGCGCACGGAGACCGCGCCGGTTCCCGTATTGCGCAGGCCGATGTCCGTGAGTCCGTCGCCGTTGAAATCCCCCGTCAGGGGCTCATCCGAGCCGGTCCCCCAGTTCAGGCCGAACGCTCCGGACGGAGAAAAACCGTTTCCGGATGACATGGCCACCGTCCAGGCGCCGGACTCGTACGTGCCGATATCGAGCATGCCGTCTCCGTTGAAGTCCCCCGTGAGCGGCGTCCCGATGGAACCGGCATACGAGGGGATCCCGTCGGGTTGGAACGCGGTGCCATCGGAGGTGGCGAATCGCCAGGTCCCGGACGCGTAGATCGCAATGTCCGTCAGGGCGTCAGCGTTCCAGTCTCCGACCAGAGGGGCGTGGCTCGAGTCGCCGAATCCCGTGAGCCACGTGCCTTCCGTTGAAAATGCGTTGCCGGTGGAGCGGGATACCGTCCAACTGCCGGAAGAAGGGCTATACGCAATCAGATCGGATATGCCGTTGCCGTCCGGATCTCCGGCCAACTGGGGCTTGCTGAACTGCGTGGGGTTCATCAGCGTGACGGCGTTCTTGAGACCGAAGGAGTACGGCATGGTCCGGCCGGAATGCTGGTGATAGCCGGTGAGATGGATGATGGTCCAGCCGGTTCCGAGCGCCACAGTTCCCGGATAGGTCGTCTGCCGGAGCCCCTGCGCATCCTCGATCCACATGCAGCCGACGTCGTACCCGAAGTCCCCGATCGACACGGGCCCGGTGTTATAAACCCAGGTCCAGGCGTGGAAGAAGTTGTCTTGAGGGAAGCTGATCGTGATGCTGCCGTCAGAGCCGGATGAGAAACTCACCGACCCGATGCTGCCGCTCGATTGCGTGAGCGGCGCGCTCCAGGGAACTCCGAGGAAGGGGTTGCAGGGCTGATTGTTCTCGTGCCCGGTGTCCATGTTGGCCGCCCGAACGTTCCAGATGGGGCTGCCGGTCGCGGCGGTGTTCGAAACCAGCGCGTATGCGGGTGTGGTCTCCGATTGGTAGGTCAACCCGGTTGCGGGCAGGCTGGTCGCATCATCGGATCCGAATACGGTGACAGATTCGAGCAGGGAGCGGCCGGTGCGCTGGCTGACCGCGTAATTCAGGACGTAGCGCCGGACGAGCTGTTCCTGCGCGTAGGCGGCGATGTCCTTGAGCCGAAACGCCGTGGTGACGGGGGCGCCGCTGCGGTAGGAGGTGATCGGATCAGGCCTGGCTTCAAGAGTGAACATGACCGCGTTGGTGGGTGCAGCGTCTTCAACCGTACCGGTCAGGTGCCCGGTGTAATCGATCCGGCTGGGATAGAGCCGCCCCTGGTCCGCGGAGTAGGTGATGAGCAGGAAATTACCGTTTGGATCGATGACCTTCCGGAGCGCCCACCGGAACACTCCATCGGCGGTCTTCTGCTCGGAGTCAGGCGTGCCGCCGAAGAGGTAGCGTGTGCCCGACTTGTCCCGGACCTCCCAGCCCTCGAGCCCCTGGTCGGCGACATGCAGGAACATGCCCTCGTCCTTCGCGCGATACGTCCCGTCAGGGATCCTGACGAGCTCGGAGCTGACGCCTTGGAAGGAGAACGAGAAGGAGTCTGAGGCGTCATAGGAGGGGACGCCGAATTTGGTCGAGCGCTCAATCGCCCCCAGATCGAGGTCCCAGCCCACGCCGAGCCACCCGTTTTGACCGGAAGAAGAATAGCCCAGGGCCAGCGCCGGCTGCACGCCGCGCCGGCCGGGCGGAACGGAAATCGGGATGCCGGTGGTCGCCCTGCCGGTAAAGAGGTCCGGCTGGAAGCCTTCGATGGCGGAGATGCTGGGCGGGGGGGCGGAGCCGGCGGACGCGGTGGAAGAACCGAGGTTCGCGGCTTCGGCGGGGGGCAACCAGGCGATCTGCGCAACCAGCAGCGCAAGGGCCGTGAGCCCGGCCGTCGCCCGGTGCGTTGTCCTGGTTCGGATGTCCCGCATCATCTCAGCGTCCCATCAGTGGCGCTCAGGCCGGGCGTCAGTTCCTCTGGCAGAGCATGATGGTCGCGAACTCCGGCCGGTTGTCGGCCGCCGCGATCGTGTGCGAGTGGGCCTGCCCGCTTCCCGCGGACTCCGTCTGGGCATAAACGGGGGACGACGTATTGGGGAACCAGTTCGGTCCCTGGCCGCCCGCGTCCGCGTGGCCGCGGATGCCGTGGCTGTGCGCCGGCATTTCCGCGGTTGTCAGCGCATGCGCGCCGGTCGTGCCGCCGTGGCTGTGCGTGTTCGAGCCCCCCGCCGCTGCGTTGTACGCGGTCCCGGCGACGAGGAACTTGCCGTCCAGCGCGCCGAAGCGCGCATATCCGGCGGGGCAGGCGGCGCCCGCCCAGAGGATGATCGCGCCCGAAGGAACCAGGGCATTCGCGTCGTCCTGGATGGTGGACGTGTTCGGCGGGACTGCCAGCACCTCCGCCACGAGAGCCAGCGGCACCGAGGTGATCCGCTGGCGCGGGGCGAGCTCGGGATCCTGGTTGATCTGGACCGCAAGCCAGAGCGGCTGCGTCCAGTCCAAGCCGTCAAGGGGGGTGACCTGGCCGATGAGGACATCGAAGTATCCCTCGCTGAGCGGCACGCCCGGCTGAGTCTCTTCCCAGACCGGAGCGCCTCCCGCCTCGGCGGCATACAATCGCAGCGTCAACGTATAGGGCCCCTCCAGAGGGATGCCGTTCGCGTCCACCGCGTGCCCCTGATACCGCACGAGGTGGGGCACCTCCGCCCGGACGGAGGAGGAGAGCCCCAGGCAGGCGGCCGCCGCCGCGAGGACCACGATTCGATTCCAGGCCGGCGCGATCATGACGGCACCCCTCCTTCGGCTTCAATCAGAAAAGTCAGCGAAGCCGCGACCTGTCTGAGCGTGCGCAGGCGCGCCTCCAGGATCCCCCGCGGCGCATAGGCCTCCCGCTCGGCAATCTGTAAGGCGGCGATGCAGGCGTCGCAGGAGGAGCGCGCGGTCCCCAGGAGGCGGCGGCGAAGCCCGGGGTCCCGGGTCTCGTATGCCGCCGCGATGTCCAGCGCGGTCGCGATCGCGGCCTGCCGGATCTGCGCGGCCAGGGGGCCGCAGGCCGCACGCGTGAATTCATAGGTCAGGCCGTACGCGTCATCGATGAAGCGCAGCGCCTGATGATAGGCCTCGATCCGCGCCAGGGCCGGGTCCGCCATCTCGATCGTGCCGTTTGGGCTCATTGCAGCCTCCTTTGGGTTGTCATGGGTTCGGGTGAGCGATCGGGGACCGCGCCACGAAGATTTCCACAGTCCGGACATCCGCGCCCCCGAAGTCGTCCCGGGCCTCGAACTGCAGGGTGCGCAGGCCGGTCTCGCCTTCATCCGGCGTCCAGGAGAACGCCGCGGCTCCGGCCCACGGGCACAGCGCGAAGCCGTCCATCAGGACGCGGTACTGGACCGGATCGCTCTCCGCATCCGCGGCCTCAAGCTGGATCTCAAGCGGCCTGCCGTGTTCGGACAGGGTCCCGTCCTGAGGCGTCATGCCGACCAGCAGTGGTACGCTGCCCAGTGTCACGGTGTGCGACTGCGTGGTGAGATGCCCGTTGGGGCTGATCGCCTCCACCACGATGTCATTGGGCCCCGGATTGAGCGGGATGTTCGCGCTGAACTCCAGACCCGAACGCGCGGCCTGAATCCCGTTCAGGCTGACCGTGGTCAGCGAGTCGTCCACGGCGCCTTCCACGGGGACCGGATTGAGGTTGGTTTTCCCGGGCGGGGTGAACGCGACAACGGGAGGCGCCTCATCGAGGATCAGCACGACCCGGGCGCTTGCGCTGAATACCCCGTTGGCATCGCGGGCGGCGACCCAGAACACGTTCTCTCCCTCCACCAACGGCGCGGTGAATTGCCAGCTCTCCGCGCCGGGATCGCCGGGCACCGGCTGTCCGTTCACCCAGATCGTCGTGCCCGAAGTCTTGGTGCCCTGCAGGGCGGCGGATGAGCCGGCGGCGACGGCGGGCATGGACGCGACGGTCGGGATGGATGGGCGCGCCGTGAAGGCCGGCACGAAGATGCCGACCGCGTCCTCGATCATGTTGCCCGCGGCATCGGCCGCGGCTGCGGTCAGGACGTTGTAGCCGGTGGAGACGGGCGCTGCCGCCTCGAACAGTTCGGCGTTCAGCTCGGCCGGCGCGCCGTTGACGGTGACACTGCTGACGGCGCTGGTCACGATGCCCTGCACGGGGATCGAGCCGGCCGGGGTTTTCTGTGCCGATGGCAGGTCAAGCATGACGGATGATTGATAGGTTTGCGTCGTGCCATCGGCATAGCTCGCCACCGCTGCGAGCGGGTTCGGCCCTGCCATGAGGAGTACGTTCGCGCTGAACGTCGATCCCTGGACGGTGGCGGGCTCGCCGTTCACCAACACGGCTTCAGGTGAGCCGGTGACGGTCCCGGTCACGGGCACGGTCATGGTGAACGTGGGCTCGGTGGGGAGGGGAAGCGCGCCGAATTGAGCCTGGAGCCGGACGGCGCTGCCGCCGGAAACCCCGCTCCAGGGGAGGCCGGCCGCGGCTCGCAACCGGTACAGGCTGTTGCTGCTTACTCCGCCTGAGGCGCATAACGCGCCCTGGTTCAGCGTCTGAACGCCGTTGCTGGAGCCCGCCCGTGCCGGGATCGCCCATCCGCCTAGGCTGAGTCCCAGGACGGCCGGCCACATCCACAGTTGCGCCATCCGCATGCTGCTCACGGCACAATGACCTCCCCATTCGATGGGCTCGTAATCGTGATTGAAGGAACGGTCGTATCCAGGACGATGCTGTCGCTGACGGGGTTTGACCAGTTCCCGACCGCGTCCGAGAAGCGGGCGGACACCGTCTTTGGCCCATCGCCGGCCGTGAGCTGCCAATCCGCCTTGCTGGTGCCGTAGGGCTCCGGCGCGGAGTACGATTGCCCGTCATTGGAGAACTGCATCTGGCCCATCCCGGAGGGGTCCGTGGCGGAGAGCGTCAGCGTCACCAGTGTGGAATTGGTCGCCGCCGCGCCGCCGTTGATGAGGATTGAGGTGTTGGACGGGGGTGTCGTATCGGCGCCCCCAACGGTTTGGAATGTATCGCCCGGGGAGGTCGAAAAATTCCCGGCTGCATCGGTGGACTTCACGCGGTAATAGTACGTGGTCGAAGCCGAGAGGCTGTTCAGCTGAATCTGATGGCTCGTTACTTTTTCGGGATCTTGAACGGTCTGTCCGTAGCTGATGGTCGTGCCATACTCGACAACGCTGTCTGCGCCCTCATCCGTCATCCATGCAATCGTGGCGTCTGCATCGGTCATGCTCGTAGCAGACACGCCGGAGAGAGCCGGTGGGGTGGTGTCCAGCTCGATGGTATCTGTAACCGGAGCTGACCAGTTGCCGGATGGATCGGCGAACCTGGCGTAGACGGTTTTCACACCATCCCCGGCCGAGAGCGTCCAGGAGGCAGTAGACGCGTATGGTTCAGACGCGGAGTACGTCGTGCCGTCATTGGAGAATTGCATGTCCGAAACGGTGCCCGTGTCGTCCATGGCGGACAGATCAAGCGTGACGACCGCAGTCGCGGTTACGGCTGCACCGGCGAGAATGGTGATGGAACCGGTGGGGGCAGTGGTGTCCCCTCCGAGCGGGGGGCCGTCGGGGTTTTCCGCTGTGTTGTACACCGTGCAGTGGCTTCCCGCGCCGCTCACATCCATCTCCTGAGAACCTGATCCAGTCAGCGGCCAATAGGCCACCAGGCCGTCGGTCATCGAACCAGGAGAATTCTGCGCTTGCGTGATTTGGCTTTCGGAGAGTACTCCCTTGAAGATCTGCACGTGGGCAAGCTTCCCATCGAATGTCCGCGCCGTTCCGGAGTCCGAGTTGCCGATGATGAGGTGGTGGCCGCTGTCATCGTCAAACGATCCAGAGGCATTCTGGGTGAGTCCATAGGCGACCTCCGTGCCATTGACGTATATCCGGACACTGGAGGCCGGCGTGGATCCGTCCCATGTCGCGGCGACGGCTTGAAAGCCCGAGCTGCTCGACCAGCTGTCCGAGGCGGACTCCCGTCGCAGGCTGGTTCCGCTCGTGTCGTGGTTGAAGACGAAACGCCCACCGCCTCCCACGCGGAAGAACCAGCCGGCGCTTCCGCTCGTACCGCCGGCCTTCTGAAGCAGGCGCCCATATCCGGCTTCCCCCGCGCCATCGGCATTCATCCAGAGCACGATGGTCCGGGATCCAAGGTTATTCAAGACGGCAGGGTTCCCGCAGTCGATATAGCTGTTCGTGCCGTTGAACTCCCGGCTCCCGCCCGCCCAGACAGCCGGGGCAAGGAGGAGGCTGAGCACGCTGATGAACAGGAATGGCCGCATTCGCACTCCACCTCCTTTCGCCCGCTTATGCCGCTCGCGGAGCCGCATCGCTTGGCCCTCAAACCACGTTTGCAGAAACTGTAACATGTCCATGAAGGGTTGTCAAGGGCTATTTGCAGGAACAGCAAAGTTTATCTTGACGTAGCGCAAAGCATGTGGCACACTCTCCTTGCATCCGTTCACCAATCAGGAGGAAGTGCCCGCATGGGAATTTCAGCGAAAGAAACCGGAAAAAGGAAATTCCAGGAGACCGAACAGGCCGCAAAAACGGTGGGTGCCCGGCTCAGGCAGATCCGGCAGGATCAGGATATCACCCTGGTGGAGCTGGCCAAGACGGCCGGGATCGATATCGCCACCATTTCCCGGATCGAGACGGGGAAGATGACCGGCACCATCGAGTCCCACATGCGCCTGGCCAACGCGCTCGGGGTGAAACTGACGGACCTCTACTCAGGGATCGAGGAGGCGAGGGTCAAGGAAGGGGTGAGCGTCCAGCCGGCCGGCCAGCGCACCGATGTGTATGTCCACGAAGCCGGGAAGTCATCCGTGGCGATCTTGACCAAGGACGTTCTGAAGAAGAAGCTCATGCCGGTCCTGGTGACCATCGAACCGGGCGGCAGCACCGCTGAGGAAGAAGCCAAGGTTGGCACTGAGAAGTTCCTCTTTGTCTTGGACGGGCAGTTGGAAATCCATGTTGGCAAGGAGAAATACACTCTGAGAAGGGGCGCAAACATCTATTTTGATGCCGCCATCCCTCATCAATTGCATAATTCGAGTCACCGTATCTGCAAGTGCCTGGTTATCATCACTCCACCAGTTCTATGAAGTTACAGTGGCAAAACAACCTTTAGCGATAGAGACATGATACAAATACCAGTTGAATATTTCAGATTCTCTGGCTTGTGCAATTTCTTTGCTTTTTCAGGAATGGGTGTAGTTGTCTTGTGCAAACAACCACGCTCAAGAATTGCTCAATTCTTTTCTTTGATGATGGCGTTGGTGGCATTTTGGGGCTGGGCATACTATCAATGGCTTAATGTTCTCACTGACCCTCAGGAAGCCCTATTTTGGGCGCGCACTCTAATGATTCCAGTGTTGCTATTGCCACCTGTATTCTTTGGATTCAGTGCAGTTGCCGCAAACTGGCATGGCAGAACGGCACGGGTACTGCACACTGTGAATGTGATGACGGCTTTTATCCTTGTGTCGTTTGTTTATAGCAATCTTATTGCACGAGAAGTTCGTCCAATGCTTACATTTCCTTTTTGGCCCCTTGCAGGTGTAGGATTTCATTTACATTTCGCGCAGATGCTCCTAAGTAGTGGCGGAGGTCTTTGGATAATTTGGCGAGCATTATCGATAAATGCTGGAAGGAAAAGACAACAACTTACGTGGCTCTTTTGGGCATTTCTTGTGGCATATTTAGCTGCTTATGGAAATTATTTGCCGTGGTACGAGGGAATACATCTTTATCCAATCCTGACACCATTTTCAGCAGTATTTACTGGATTGGCTGGATACGCAATAGTCAAGCACCAGCTACTTGACCTCAGACTCGTGATTGGAAAGAGCGTCCTCTATTCGGTAATTGCTGCTTGTATAACGGCTGTTTACATAACGGTGGTTCTGGTAACTGAAAGGGGGTTTCCACAATTCCTTGGATTTCGCTCAATTAGTGCAGCCGCACTGGCAGCATTTATTATTTCGATTGGATTTATCCCACTAAAGGACGCCATTCAGCGATTGATCGACCAGATATTTATGCGCAGATCCCCATCGGCTCTAGTCGAGGAGAATGAGAAGCTTAGGCAAGAGTTGGCACGAACGGAGCGCCTACGTGCTGTAGGCACCCTCGCTGCGGGACTGGCGCATGAGATCAAGAACCCGCTCTCATCGATCAAGACCTTCGCCGAATATCTCCCGGAACGCTATGAGGATCCTGCCTACAGGAAGAACTTCTCAAAGATCGTGGCTCAGGAAGTGGACAAGATGAACGGTTTGGTGCGGCGGCTTTTGGACTTCGCCCGCCCGGCCCAACCGAAGCTCGGGCGGGCCCAGTTGCATGAGTTGATCAGTGAAACGGTGGGACTTCTGCAAAGCCGCCTCATCGAGCGGCATGTGGAGGTCACGGTGCGAATGGGACCAGGAGTGAATGGAGTCTGGGTGGATCCCGTTCAAATCAAGCAAGCTCTCCTGAACCTCCTTCTCAACAGCATTGAAGCGCTCAACGGAGCAGGACAAATCGAAATCGAGACCCGGCTCGCCGGACAGGGGGTTGAGCTCACGATCAGCGATAACGGACGGGGAATTCCAAAGGAAAACCTGCAGCGGGTATTCGATCCATTTTTTACTACTCGGGATGGCGGAACAGGACTCG